>Ga0207663_10000046_pt1 | contig 67693 bp, 66 predicted proteins | sample LARL53metaG_FD_184346 | JGI IMG/M metagenome (GOLD analysis project Ga0207663, IMG submission 184346) | Corn, switchgrass and miscanthus rhizosphere microbial communities from Kellogg Biological Station, Michigan, USA - LAR L5-3 metaG... | ecosystem: Host-associated > Plants > Roots >...
GCCCCCGGTCCCAGAAACGATAGGAGCACGCCACGCATGGCCAAGAAGCGTTCGGAACCCCGTAGAATGTCCCCACCCACACTGTTCGAGCAGGCTCGAGACGAGTTGTTCTCCCACATTCTGCGCTGCGGCGTTCTGGAAGCCGGACCCGAACACCAGAAGGAATGGTTCGACGACACGATGCTCTACCTGGCCGATCGGTACGACGGCCTGGATGAGCGCCAGCTCGCCGAGCTGCGGGTGCTGGGCGAGCGCTACTGCCGCCCGGTGGTGGGGCGGAACGCCACGGTAGGCGCATCGGCCTGACGCTCGCGCCGACCACTACGGTCGGCTGAAGGCGAGGACCTTCTCGTTTCGCTACAAACCCGGCGGGAAGTGCCGGAACCGCCGGCCCACCGCTAGGCGGACCCCACCGCCCAACCCGATCTCCCCATACCAGCCCGCCCGCGCCGCGGGCGCCGATTCCACGCCGAGCAGCGCCGTCAGGTAACTCGCGCCGCGGACGCCCTGGGCGCCCACGTACGCGAGACCGAGCCCGGCGTACGGGCCGGCACCGCTCTGCTCGCCCGGACGGAGTAGGAATTGCGCGGTCGCCTCGCAGCGGACGCCCAGCACATGCTCGTAACTGCCGGCGGCGGCCGTCACCGCCAGGCGCGCCTGACCGCCTCCCGCGCCGCGCGCTGCAAGGCCCAGCTCCGGGCCCAAAAACGTGTGCCGGGCAATCACCGTGGTGGCTGCCGCCGCGAGCTCAGGGCCGCGCAACGCTGGCGGAGCCTGCGCCTGCACCGGCAGCGCCGCGATGGCGAGCGCACCCACGCCGGCAAGCGGCCTAACGAACCTGGACGTCGTACGTGACGCGGATGTCGGGGGCCAGCGAGGCGACGACGGAGCAATACTTCTCGAGGGAGAGGTCGATTGCGCGGCGAGCCTTCACTTCGTCTGCTCCCTCGCCCGCGACGGTGAAGAGAAAGTGGATCGCCGTGTAGCGGCGCGGCTGCGCCTCCCGGCGCGTTCCTTTGACCGTCGCTTCGAGGGTGCGCAGTTTCACGCGCTGCTTCTCGAGGATCAGCACGACGTCCGACGCGGTGCATGTCGCCGCGGCAACGAGCAGCATGGCGACCGGCGACGTCGCGACGGCGCTGTCGCCGTCGACGACGATCGGCGGGCGGCCCGGCGCGCCGGCCTCGAACACGAGGCGCTCGCGCCACCGCATCGTGATCTCGGCGACGGGAGCCGCCACGTCAGTTGCCGCGTCGCGTGGTCAATCCCACGTAGAAGCGATTGTGGTCGAAGTGATCCATGGCGTGATATTCCAGCAACCAGTTGAAGGTCGAGCGATAGTGAAGCTCGAGGCCCACCACGAGGTTGGCCCAGACGGCTGGGCAATCGGGATCGGCGCCACAGGAGTCGTGTCCCACGATGCTGAACCCACCGCCCGCGTATGGCGTCGCCGTCTGGTCATCGCTCGTGAATCGGTACAATCCCTCGAAGCTCCCGATGTAGCTATTGACACCGTTGAACACGCCGATTTCGCCGGAGGGCCGGAGCCGGAACCGCGAGCCGAACAGGTGACCCGCATCGAGGGTCACGCCGAACACCATCTGCTTGCTGCCGGACACATCGACGCCGCCGCGCACACCGAACCCGAACAGACCGAGCCGCGTTCCGCGGTCGCTCGAGTGCTGTACGGGCGGCGGATGGAACTCCTGCGCGCCGAGCGGTACTGTCCCGCTCGCGAGCAAGAGCACGACGAGGCATGCCCTCCGCATGACGTCCCCTCCCAGTCCTCGCGTGTCAACGTTGTGGGCCGGATCCAGATCCCGTGGACCCCCGGGCCCCGCTGGCCCTGGCGGCGGCGCGACCGTAGTCCCAGATGGCGTAGAGCCCGACCGCGGCCGTCGCCCAGGCCAGACGCCGCGCGTGCGGCGAGTTCACGATGCAGGCGACCAACGTCAGCAGCTGGAGCACCGTCACGACCTTGCCGCCGGCCCGCGCGGGTAACGCCATGGGTCCCCGCCACAACCACGCTCCCACGTACCCCAGGGCCGCCACGATGTCCCGCGCCAGCACCCCGGCGATCTCGAGCGGATACAACGACCCACTGTGCGCGACCGTCAAGAAGGCCACGGCCATGAAGGATTTATCGGCGATCGGATCGAGCATCGCGCCCGTGCGCGAGCCACCGAAGCGCCGCGCCAACATCCCGTCGAAAAAATCGGAAGCCGCCGCCGCACCGACGATCGCGAGCTGCCATGCCGGCCGTTGCACAAACGGGAACACCGCCGCGAGCGGAAGGCGAAGAGCGGTAAGCAGATCCGCCGGCGTCACCCACGGTTTCACTTGCCCCTCCCTCCGGTGCGTCATAGCTTCGTCCCGTGAACCTCGGGTTATTGAAGCAGGCGGCGATTTTTCAGGACCTGGACGACGGGGAGCTCGCCCGGGTGTCCGAGGTTTGCCGGGAACAAAAGTTCGCCGTCGGACAGCACGTCTTCAAGGAAGGCGAGCCCGGGAACCGGTTGTTCATCATTTCCGAGGGCGAAGTGCGCATTTCGCGGACCATTCCGGGGTCCGGGGAGGAGGCCCTGGCCGTCTTGAAGCCGGGCGCCTGCTTCGGCGAGATGGCGATCTTCGATCGCTCCGAGCGCTCCACCGACGCCATCGCGAACACCTCGTGCACGCTCCTGACCATCGCCCGGTCGGACTTCGAGCTGCTCCTCGACTTCAACCGCGACATCGCGTACAAGGTGCTGTGGTCCGTGGTACGCCTGCTCTCCGCCCGCCTGCGGGTCACCAACGATAACCTCCGTGGATTCCTCGCGATGTCGATGTTTTAGGTGGTCACCGGAGCAATCCCCCGCTCTCGGTGTTCCATAGGTGTGCTCCGGCCGCTCGTGACTCGCAACCTTTCACACTAGGCGCCTATGAAACGTTACTCGTTTGCGTTGCTCCTCGTCGCGTCGACGTCCTTGACCTGCGTCAACATCTCCAACTCGGGCCAGCAATTTCTCGTCATCACGCCGGTCCTCGACTCCATGTTCGTGGGCGACACCCTCGCGCCGCGGACCGTATACATCCTCGACACGGACGGCAGCCAGCATCCTCCCGGCCACGTCCACTGGACCGTCAGCCCGTCGAGTGTCGCGACCATCGACTCATCGGGACGCGTGGCGGGGATTGGAAAGGGCACGGCGGTGGTGGTGGCGACTGTCGGCACGGCGTCGAGTGGGGCGGTCGTCGCCGTGTCCAAACAGCTGGACCTGAACCTCCTCCTGGACACGGTGTTCGTGATGCCGGGGGATACGATCACGATCCCGCGGTCGATCAAGCAGAAGACGCCCGGACCGACCACGCTCGCCTTCGACAGCTCCTCGGCGCCGAGCGTGATCACGATTGATACCCTGACGGGACTCGTGACCGCGCACGGGACGGGAGGCCCGATCAAGTACCGGGCACGCCTGTCGAACGGCACCACGTCCACCGCCGAGTCGAGCTTTGTCGCCGTGCTCACGCTGACCAACACGACGGAGATGGGCCGCTTCTTCATGACGGCGTTCGGCTCGGCGGTTCGGCATCAAGGCGGCTCGGCGTGGGCCCGAAACTATGTGCGGTTGAACGGCAAGCAGGCGTTCCAACTGCGGGACACAGTTACGAACAGCGCGATCGACGAGAAGATCGTGATCACGTTGCCAGACTCGGTGATCGTGACCGGTACCTTTGAGATCGACTCCATCAGTCCCGCCCAGGCGACGACCATGATCAGCCAGGAAAGCCCCGTGTGCCAGCCGCATTTTCCCTGGGCGTTGTGGTTCAGCTCGTTGCCCACGCCCCCCATCCAGGCATACTCCCACGGTACACCGACGAGCCAGGTCGCTGGGCAACTGATCATCACGCAGTACGCGCCCGCGGTCGGCGGCGGGGCGATCATCAGCGGCCGCTATCAATTCACCGCGCAGCGGACGGATCTCTACGACGATCCGCTGGGTTCGGAAATCATCCGGGGAACCTTCGTCGCTCCGTTGATTACCGATCAGACCGGCTGCGGCGGTTGACGTTCGAGCATGTCTTCGCCGATCTCGGCGGCATCCCGGCGACCCGCCTCACCGACGCGGAGGGGCTCGCCGGGGTCCTGGTGGCCGCGGCTAATGCGGCGGGTTTGAATCCGGCGCACCCGCCCATCGTGAAGGTCGGACCGCGCGGCATCGCCGCGGCGCTCGTGTGCCACGGCGGGCACGTCGTCCTGCACGGCCTGCCGGAAGCGGGGCTGTGCTTCGTCGACGTAGCGGGGTTGGGCGGCGCGCTGCCACAGCGCGGCCTGGATGTGATCATCAAGCGGTTCGGAGCGCGAGAAGTGCGCACCGACGCCCGTCGTCGGGGTCCCGTGACTCAGGCCATCCACCCGGAGGGTTCATGAACCGACTCACCCCCTACGCGGCATTCTTCATGCGCCTCGCAGTGGGCGGCGTGTTCCTGCTCCACGGCATTGCCAAGTTTCAGCGCGGCGTTCCGGCAACCACGTCGTTTCTGCACGACATCGGGTTCCCATTCGCCGTCGTCTTCGCCGTCATCCTGATCGCCATCGAAACGGTCGGCGCGGCGTGCGTCATTCTGGGAATCTTCACGCGCCTGTGGGCACTGTGCATGGCCGTGGAGATGGTCATCGTCATTCTGGCGTTGAAGCTGCCACACCGTGGGAATTTCGAGCTCGAGGGGTTGTTGTTCGCGGGCGCGATCACGCTCGTCGCGCTGGGTGACGGGCCGCTCTCCGTTGCCGTGAAGCTGAAGCACAGCAGCTGAAAGGTTGTGGAGGTTGGTGGAAGTAGGTGGAGGATGGTGGAGGCTGCTCAGACCTCCACCATCCTCCAGAACCTCCACCATCTTCCACCAACCTGCTTAGTGTAGGATTCTCAGCAGCCCCGCGTCCGCGCTGCCCCGGATGAAACTCTCAGGGTCCGTCGCCGGGATCGCCACGCCGGTCTCCCTTCGCCCGCGACTGGCCACCGCCGCCATGTATTGCTCGAGCGAGCCGCGCGCCCATTCGGCGGCGTCGTCCTTCATTTGTCGCACGATCTCTTCCCACGTGCCCACGTACGTCGCGCCGTTGAGCGTGCTGACCCGATGCACCTCGCCCGGGCCTGAGCGCGCCTTCATCCCCTGCAGCTCGGTGAGGAGTGTGCCGAACAGCTCGAGCTGGCGTGGGTCGCGGACCTGGCCGTCTGGGCCCATCGCTTCGATTTCGGCCAGGAGCAGATCCTCGGGGCCGGCATCGGCGGCGAGCTCGTCCAGGCGATGGTGCCAGGCCACGAGCTCGGGGTCGTCATCGGCGAGGCGGTAGACGCTCTTCTTGAGCTCGATCAACCGCCAGATGGCGAGTCCGTCGAAATGGTCGCTCGGCTCGCTGCGCTCCAGATGGAACAGCGCGGCCTCGTATTCCCCGCGGTCGTACAGCAGGTTGGCGAGGTAAATCCGGGCTTCCGCGTGCTCGAGGTCGAGCTCCAGCGCGCGGCGCAGCCAATAGAGCGCGCCACCCTCGTCGGCGAGGCGATGCGCCGCATACCCCACGCACGCCGCCGCCTCCGCCGAGTCCGGATGCCCGGTGATCGCCACCTCGAAGAAGCGGCGCGCCTGATCCAGGACGGCTTCACGAAACAACGCGCGTCCCACTTGCAGCATGAGGTCGTGGTCCTCCCGAAAGCCGAGCGCGAGGATCCGATCGAAGCACGCGACGGCGCCGGCCCGATCGCCGAATTTGAGGAGGACCTCGCCGAGGCCCGCGAGCGCGTCCTCGTGTTCGGGGTCGAGACCCACCGCCTCTTCGAACGCGCGGCGCGCCCACAAGAACTCCTCGCGGGCGAGGCGTGCATAGCCCATACCGACATGCAGCTCGACGGCGTGGGGGTAGAGCCCCAAGCCGGCTTTCAGCGTGTCGATGGCCTCGTCGTATCGTGCTTCGTTGTAGAGCTGATGTGCGCGTTCGTCGTAATCGTCGGAGCTCAAGAACGGTTCCGACATCGAACGGGCCTCCCGGGAAGGTTGTGCTATGATACGAAACGCCGGTCGGTTACACAAGCGATGGCCGACCGCTATCTTCCCGCCTGATGCCCGCGGCTTTCGTCGAAATTCCCGACGGCTCCGTCACCACCCCACGCGGATTCACCGCCGCCGCCGCGCATGCCGGTCTGAAGAGCGACGGCGCAGTCGACGTCGCGCTGCTCGTGAGCGCCGCGAGCTGCGCCACCGCAGGCGTGTTCACCAAGAACGTGCTCCGCGCGGCGCCGGTGGTCTACGACGCCGACCTCCTGGCCGAGCGTCCCGGACGGATCCGCGCCGTGGCGATGAACGCGCGCGTCGCGAACGCGTGCACCGGCGCGCCCGGTCTCGCTGCCGCGCGCGCAATGGCCCAGGCAGCCGAGCAGGCCGCCGGGCTTCCCGCGCGCACCGCGCTCGTGCTCTCGACAGGCGTCATCGGGATTCCCCTCCCGCTCGAGCAGATCGCGGCCGGCCTGCGGCAGGCGGCCGGGCACCTGGCCGCCGAGGGCGGCCCCCAGGCCGCGCGCGCGATCATGACGACGGACACACGTCCGAAGCACTGCGCCGTCCGTTTGGAGACGCCCAGCGGCATGATCACGGTGGGCGGCATCGCCAAAGGCGCGGGCATGATCCACCCGGACATGGCCACCCTGCTCGGCGTGCTGACGACGGACGCCGCGGGTGAACCCGCGACGCTTCAGCCGCTGCTCCGCCGGGTGGTCGACCGGAGCTTCAACGCCATCTCCGTGGATGGCGACACGAGCACCAACGACAGCGTGCTCTTGCTCGCGAACGGCGCCGCGGGCATCGATCCGGCACGCGACGGCGCGGTCTGGAAGGCGTTCGAGGACGCCGTCCAGCAGGTTGCCCGGACGCTCGCTCTCGCCATCGTGGCGGACGGCGAGGGCGCGTCCAAAGTGCTCGAGATTCATGTGGTGGGAGCGGTGAGCGAATCCACCGCGCGCGACGTGGGGCGGGCGATCGCCCGCTCGACGCTCGTCAAGACCGCCATCTACGGCGGCGATCCCAACTGGGGACGCGTACTCGCCGCGGCGGGCACCGCGGGCGTGCCCTTCTCCGTGGAGCGACTCTCCCTGCAGGCCGCCTCCACCGACGATCACTGGCTCACGCTCGCGAGCGGGGGCGCCACGGCACATCCGGACGCGGATACCGCTCGGGGCATCTTCCGGCAGAAAACGATCCGCCTCCGCATCGACCTCGGACTCGGTCGCGCGGAGGCGGTGGTGTGGACCTGCGATCTGACGCCGGACTACGTCCGGATCAACGCCGACTACACCTCGTAGCTACATCCTGCTTACGGCTTCATCTTGGTGGTGTCCTTGGCCGCGGGCTTCGCAGCGGGCTTGGCCGCGTGCTTCTTCTTCGAGTCGTGCTTCTTGCCCTTCTTCGCGGTCGCCTTCGACGTATCCGCCGCCGGCGCCTGACCCTGCATCGGCGACGGCTGCTGCGCGATCACGATCGCGGGAGCGGCGAGCAGCGCCAATGCGAGGAGTGTGCGACGCATCATGTCTTAGAACCTCCAGAGGGAGCGCGGACCACCCTGGCCCGCTTCACCGTTGAGACCCACGCCCCTCCCCGCGCGTCACGCGTCATCCGTCTGCCGAGCCGGACGACGACGTTAACGCCTGTAACATCGATACTTACGGCGGACTCGGTGTATCGGGGCGGTGCGCCCGCGTGATCGTGCCGCGCTCCGGTTTGGGAGGTCCGGGGACGTTCGGCAGCTGTTGTCGTACGACCGCGATCGCCTCGTCGCGCGTGCGCCCGCGCTGGACCTCGTGCAAGGCGGCGGTCGACACGTCCAGCAGACGATCGCGCTGCAGACCGTCGTGAACGGCGGCGACGATCAAGCCCGCGGAGGAGTCCGGATCGAATCCATGCGCGACCAGGTCCGCGATCGCGTGGATCGCGGCGGCCCGGGGCGGATGCGGCAGCTCGGCGACCACATGCTCCACCGTGGAGGGGGGGACCTTCCGGCGCAATGCCCAGGCGACCGTCGTGACTTCCCCCGCGCGGATCGGCGGCTGGTCGCCCGCCCGGACCAGCAGCTCGTGCGCGTCGCGCAGCTGTCCGAGGCTCGCCTGCACAGCCGCCACGATACGGGGGCTGGGCACCTGCTTCGCGCCTCCTTCGAGGGCCTTCTGTACCAGCGGCTCCGAAGGTAATCCCTCGTGGAGTGCGATCTGGACGAGCGAGTCCACCACGGGCACGGCATCGCTCGGGATTCGACCCTCGAGGCGGCTTTGCACGGATTGCGCCGTGAGCGGCATCCCGAGCAGCGCCAGCACGGCCCAGAGTCTCATCGATGGACTGGCCGCACGATGACGACGGAATTCTCCCGGCCGAAGTCGTCGGCCACCAGACGGTCCGCCAGATGATCGGGGACCCACCGCTCGCCGTCGACCACGAACATGTATTCGTATGTGCCCGCCGGTAGGACGACCGTGGCGGTCCAGACCCCGTCGTTGTCCAGGTCCTGGAGCGCGATCGTGCCGGGGCGCCAGTCATTGAACGTGCCGACGACGTGCACGGACCTCGCGTCCGGGAACCGGCCGACGAACTGCGCGATCCCTTCGTGCTCGCCGAGCTGCGGACCAACGTCACGGGCGTAGAACAGCGTGAAGACCGCCGCCGCCGCCGCGAACGCCAGACTCCAGACCGGGCGGACTCGGAACGTGATGGCGTGCGGTGTCGCGAGCCAGCCGGTCACGCGCCGCGCGAGCGACGGTGCCGGGCGGTGGATCTCGGCCATGACACGCGATTCGAGGCTCCGGACCGGTACCGGCGCGGCCAGCAGGTCGGCCGCCGCCCGGATCGCTTCGCTGGCGTCACGCAGCTCGGCCGGCAGAGCGTCCGCCGGGAGCTCGCCGTCCAACACCTGGTGAATCCTTGGGTCGATCATGTTCATGTATGATCCTCCAGCACCTTCAACAGCGCCTCTCGGGCCCGATGCACCCGCATCTTGAGCGTCGGAATGCGCTCGCCGGTGATCGCGGCCATCTCTTCGTAGCTCAGCCCTTCCACGTGCTTCAACACAAATGCCTCGCGTTTGTCCGGCGACAGGCCGGTGAGGGCCCGTTGCACCAGCGCGAGCTGCTCGGCTCGCTCCAGCTCCGCCTCGCCGTCCGCCGGATCCGCGACGGGCGGCGCCTCGTCGAGCGGGACATCGCCCACGGACCGACGGGCCAAATGGCTCTTGCATCGGTTCGTCACGATACGGTAGAGCCACGTTCGCAGCCTGTCCGGCTCGCGGCAGCTCGCGAGGTGGCGGTAGGCACGCACCAACCCCTCGGCGACCGCATCCGCGGCGGCATCCCGGCTCCCCAGCATCCGGGTCGCGAACCGCAGCAGCCCGGCCTCGTAGCGGCGGATCACGAAGCCGAAGGCTTCCGCATCCCCGCCGAGGACACGGGCGACAATCTCTGCGTCGGAGGGCGCGCCGATTACATCCATAGGACCTGCAAGGAGATGCAGGCGTCACGCCCGCACGCGTAGCGTGCGACGCACCAGTGAGTTGGAAGCGAGGGAAGTGTTGCGGACAGAAACCGGCTCAACGGCTGCGCAGCAGGTCCTGCGCCACTGCGAGGTAGCTCGACGCGCGCAACCCCGCGCCGGTCGCGGTGGCCGCGAGCGCGTCGACGACGGCCTCCGCGCGGCGACGATAGCGCACGTCTCCGGTGGCGTTCGCGAGCCGGAGGAGCACGCGCCCGGCCGCGGCGTTACCGGCCGGCAGTAGATCGTCGAGCACGGGCTTGGCGCGCTCGGTGAGCGCGGGCGCCGCCGGATCCGTCGCCGCCGCCTCGAAGTAGCCCGCCGACGTGGAGTCCGCGAAGTCGCGCTCCAGTACGCCCACCAGGTCCTGCGCGATTTCGAGGTAGCGTGCCGCCCCCGTCGCGTCGCGCGCCGCGAGGCACGCCCACGCGACCTGCACCTGATCGTCCAACAGGGCGCGGCCCGGAGAGCCGGCGCTCGCGATGTGCCGCACGGGACGGCCCCGCCCGTACACCCGACGCAGGAGCGTGTCGAGCGTCGCGCGCGCGCGGACCAGGGTCACCGAGTCCCCGACCGCGACCGCGGCGTCCAAGACCGCACCGATCACGTACGCGTCCCGATCGGCAAAGACGGTGCGGTCCACCGTGGACGCCATTTCGCTCGCGAGTCGCCGGGCCACGGCACGCGACGCGTCGCCATATCGCGCGTCGGCGGTCACGGCCCAGGCCGTGGTGAGATCGCGGAGCCAACCGGCCCGGTGAATCTCGGGCGGATCGTCCCGCCCGCTTTCGCCCCCCGCGCCCCCCGCGCCCCCCGCCCCCGGCCCCCCCGAGTCCGCGATGTAGTCGAGGACCGCGCGCGCCGGTCTCAGATAGCTCGAGTCGGTGGTCCGGGCGTACGTCGCCAGCAGCAAATCTGCCGCTCGGATGTACCGCAAGGTCGCGAGGTCTGCCCCGGCCTGGGCGGCGGCCACGACGGCGTCCCGCACGACTGCGGTCTCGAACTGAACGCGCGCCGCCCTGGGCGTGCGGGCCGCCGCGGGACGTCCGAGCGTGAGCTGCCGAATCAGCTCGGCGCGCCGTAACACCGACGGCTTCTGCTCGTGATAGCTCTTCGCGACGTCGGGCAGGAGTTGTTTGAGACCTCGCCCGGTAACCGGGTCGTCGAGCGGGAAGTAGGTGCCGCCGAAGAACGCGGCCCCGTCTGGGGTGAGGAACACGGTGATGGGGTACCCGCGCAAGCCCGCCAGGAGCTGCACGGCGGTCGCATAGCGCTGCGCGACGTCGGGGCGCTCGTCACGGTCCACGCGCACCGGAACGAAGAGCGAGTCGATCATGGCTCCGAGGAGCGGGTCCCCATAGACCTCGCGGTCCATGATGCCGCACCAGCGGCAGTCGTCGGCGCCTATATAAAGGAGGATGGGCCGGTCGAGGCGCGCGGCGAGGGCAAACGCGTCCCTGCTCCACGGCTGCCAGCTCACCGGCTCCTTCGCCGCGCGAGCGAGATACGGCGTGGCCGACTGCGCCATTCGATTGGTGAGGGGTCCGTGCTCGGAAACGCACGCGAGCGCGAGGAGCGGCAGAGGCGGGGCGAGGCGGAGCAACCCAACGGTTCTCATGAGCGCGGGTGGAAGATACCCTGTCCATCGCACGCCCGTTCCCGAAACGAACGATGTAAGCCTCGAGACCGATTGGGATGGCTCGGCGGGACGGTTATAGTTCGGCATGAGCGACGTCACGCGAATCACCCCGAAGCAGAACGGGCCATTGATCGTCGAGGGTCCGGTCCGGATCGTCACCCCCGACGGCCGGGAGCTCCCGGTGCCACCTAGGAAGGACGGCCGACCGGCGGAAGTCGTTGTCCTGTGCCGTTGTGGCGGGTCTGCGACAAAACCCTTTTGTGACGGAACTCACAAGCGCAACGGCTTCTCGGACGCCCCTCCGACAGGCCCCGCTCCCACGATTTAAGCAGGGGGTATTATGTTGTCACCGTCCCGGGCGGGGGTGAACCGGGGGAGCCACCCCTGCCAGCGAGTGATGCACACCCCCCTGCCCATGCCCCCGAACGGAGGAACGCGCAATGGCGAAGGGTGGAAAAGCCCCGATGGCAGCCGATGAGGGCTACTGCGTGAAGTGCAAGGCGAAGCGCAAGATTTCGAATCCCCAGCAGGTGAAGATGGCCAATGGCCGTCCCGCGCTGAAGGGCGTGTGCCCGGTCTGCGGTACGGGGATGTTCAAGATCCTGCCGCCGAAATAGGCCGCCAACCAATACACGACACCGCGAGCCCCCGGCCGAGCGAGGCCGGGGGTTCTTGTCTTTACGGCGCGACCCGTCGACTCCCGTCGCCCTGGTAGGCGTAGCGGAACGTGATGCAGGCGGTGCCGGCATCCCGGCAGTAGTACGCCAGCAGCTCGAGCTTGGCGTACTTCGCTCCCGCCGTCCGGACTCCATATACGTGGTGCTTGGTGGTGAGCAGGTGACTGAGCATGCTGTACGCATACCACTTGCCTACGCCGGGATTCGTCGTGTCGGGACCGCTCGTGTTGGGGACGTAACCCGTCGCCGGCAGCTCGCGCACGGAGTCGAACGGCACTTCGCCCAGGTCGACGATGCCCCCTCCCGCCGCCGTGATCAGATGAAATCGCCGAAACGCGATGTCCCACGGCCCCGAGTCCACGGCGGCGTTGCGACCGAAGTCGAAGGTGCGCCAGCGCTCGGTGGCGGATGCGTCCACGGTATACGTGACCGGGCCGACCAGGGAATCACCCACGGGGGTGGGATGTGGCGGCGTGAGGCTGAAGGGGGGGAACTCGGGTCGTGTAAGCGAGCCGATCAAGAGCGACGCGATGAGGAGCACGAAGGCGCCGCCCATCGCCAGCACGAGGATGGGCGGCCGGCGACTCCCCGCGCTCACGACTCGGCCATGAACGGGTAGGTAAAGCTCCGCGGCGGAATGAAGTTCTCCTTCACGGTGCGCGCGCTCACCCACCGAATCAGGTTGAGCAGGCTACCCGCCTTGTCGTTCGTGCCGCTCGCGCGCGCCCCGCCGAACGGCTGCTGGCCCACCACCGCCCCGGTCGGCTTGTCGTTGATGTAGAAGTTGCCCGCAGCGTACCGGAGCACCTGCTGGGCATCGTCGACCGCCCGCCGATCCTGCGCGAAGATCGCGCCGGTGAGCGCGTAGGGAGAGGTTTCGTCCACCAGGCGGAGCGTCTCGGACCAGCGCGCAGCCGCATACACGTGGACCGTGAGCACCGGCCCGAAGATCTCCTCGCACATCGTTCGGTAGGCGGGATCCTGGCTCTCGATCACCGTGGGCTCGACGAAGTAACCGTCCGCATCGTTGGCGCCGCCGCCGAACAGGATCTTCACCCCGGGCGCGCGCTTCGCGCCGTCGATGTAGCTCTTGATCTTGTCGAACGCCTTCCGATCGATCACCGCGCCCATGAAATTGCGAAAATCGGCGGGGTCGCCGACCTTGATTTCCGCGAGCATCGCCAGCATCCGCTCTTTGACCTGGGGCCAAATCGCGTCGGGAACGTACGCGCGGGACGCCGCACTGCATTTCTGTCCTTGATACTCGAATGCGCCTCGCACCAGCCCGGTCGCGAGCGCCTCCACATCGGCGCTCGCGTGCGCCAGGATGAAATCCTTGCCCCCGGTCTCCCCCACGAGGCGTGGATACGCCGCATACGACGTCAGGTTGGCGGCGGCCTGCTTCCACAACGTCTGGAACACCTCCGTCGAGCCGGTGAAATGGATGCCGGCAAAGGCACGATCGGCGAGCAGGCGCTCGGACACCTGGGCGGACGGCCCGGGGACGAAGTTGATCACGCCCGGGGGAAGCCCCGCGTCCTCGAGCAGTCGCATGATGAAGTAGTTCGACAGGACCGCCGTCGCGGCCGGCTTCCAGACGACGGTGTTCCCCATGATCGCCGGCGCGGTGGGGAGGTTGCCCCCGATCGACGTGAAGTTGAAGGGCGTGATGGCGTAGACGAACCCTTCGAGCGGGCGAAAGTCGAGGTAGTTCCACACGCCTGTCACCGAGAGCGGCTGCTCGGCGTAGATCCGCTCCGCGTAGTGGACATTGAAGCGGTAGAAGTCGATCAGCTCGCACGCCGCGTCGATCTCCGCTTGATGCGCCGTCTTCGACTGGCCGAGCATGGTGGCCGCGTTGACGATGGCCCGATGCCTCGTGGCGAGCAGATCCGCGGCTTTGAGAAAGATCGCGGCGCGGCGCTCGAACCCCCACGCCGACCACTCCCGCCACGCGTCACGCGCGGCGGCGATCGCCGCCTCCACGTCCCCCGGACCGGCCTGGTGCACCTTGGCGAGGACGTGATGATGGCAGTGGGGCATGACGACGTCGGTAGTGGTCCCGGTGCGCACCTCCCGGCCGCCGATGATGAGCGGGATGTCGAGCTGCCGACTCGAGAGGTCCTTGAGGGTCCGCTTCAGCTCGGCGCGCTCAGGGGCACCGGGCGCGTAGCCCAGGACGGGCTCGTTGATGGGAGTTGGGATCCGCGGAGTCGAGTTCATGTAAGGAAATGTAACCGTCGTAAGGAACTCTCGAGCGTTTATTCGTTGATGCCCGTCCACCCACAGACCCGCATCGGCCACGTCCACCTGACCGTGTCCGATCTCGACCGAGCGGTCGCCTTCTACCGCGACGTGCTCGGCTTCGAGGTCACCACCACCTACGGCCGGGACGCCGTGTTCCTGTCAGCGGGCGGCTACCATCACCACATTGGCCTCAATACGTGGGCGGGCCGCGGCGCGCCGGCGCCCGCGCCGGGCACCACGGGGTTGTACCACTTCGCCATCCTGTTTCCGGACCGGAAGTCCCTCGCGACGACGGTACGGCGCGCGCTGGACGCCGGCGTCAGACTCGAAGGCGCATCCGACCACGGCGTGAGCGAAGCGATCTATCTGCGGGATCCCGACGGCAACGGAGTCGAGCTGTACCGCGATCGGCCGGAGAGCGAGTGGCCGAAGGGTCCCGACGGGAGGCTCGCGATGTCGACGCAGCCACTGGATCTGGAGAAGCTGCTGTCGGAGAACGAGTAGAATGGGAGAGGGGAGAGGGGAGAGGTACCTTCCGCTGCACCGTTACGAACCTCTCCCCACTCCCCTCTCCCATTTTTCTGTCCTTATCTCTTCCCCTTCACCAACAAGCTGTCGCTCACCTTCACCGCTTCCACCGGCGTCGGTGTCGAACGCGCGCCCCGCGGGATGAGCTCCGAGAGGTTCGCGAGCTCGTAGGCCGAAACGGCCATCACCGTTGAGGCCTGGGCGAGGTCCGCCCCGAGCGCCATGTCGTAGGTGTCCGACTGGGAGTGGTGCGTGTGGTTGTAGCCGCGCTCGAGCTGGTTGAAGTTGAATCCCGGAACGCCGTAGGGCAGGAACGACAGATGGTCCGTGCCCCCCTTGTTCCGGTTCACGACCGAATCCACGCCCAGGCCCTTCACCGGCGCCAGCAGCGCGCGCCACAGTCCCTCCAAGTCCGCCCGTCCCTGCAGCGCCTGTCCGGTGATCGCCCCCGTGCCGTTGTCGAGCACGATGACGGCCTGAATCGAGTCGGCCTCCGCCGCGTGCGCCTCCGCGTACTTGCGCGAGCCGATGAGCCCTTGCTCCTCGCCGGTGAAGAGCACGAAGCGAATCGTCCGCCTCGGCTTCAGACCGGACTGCGCGATGGCGCGAGCTGCCTCGAGGACGCACATCGCTCCCGTGCCGTTGTCCGTGGTCCCCGTGCCCAGGTCCCACGAGTCGAGGTGCGCGCCGACGATCACGACCTCTCCCGGACGCTCGCTGCCCCGCATCTCGGCGACGGTGTTCCACTGGGGGACCGAGTCGCGCGTCAGCTCGTTCGTGACGCTCACGGCGAGCCGCGGCGTCACGCCCGCCCGGAGCAGGCGATCGAACATGGCGTAGTCCTCATGCGCCACGACGATCTGGGGCAGTGGGAGGACGCGATTCGGCGAGCCGCTCATGTTGAGGAGCGCGTGCTCCTTCCCCGCGTCCAGCACGATGCCGAGCGCTCCCGCGCGCTGCAGCAGGAACGGGACGTCGTTGGCGAACTGCTGCATGCGGGCCCGCGTGAGCGAGTCGGCGTCCCGGAACGGCGTGAAGACGTTGCGGAAGTACTCGCGCTGGCTCTGCGAGTCGGCGGCGGTCATTGCGGGTCCGTCACCGTTCCACACGGGCGCCGGCGGGCGCGTCATGACCCAGGCGCCCTTCACCTTGCCGCGATACACCGCGAAGCTGTCCGGCGTGGTCGCGTCGATCCGGACCACAGGTCCGGTCCGCACGGAGCCGCCCGTGCCGGGCGCCCAGGCCCAGCTCGCGGCCGTCACATCGTGCGCGCGGGGTGCCGTCATCCGGACGCGAGCCGGCCCGCGCGTCCAGGTGCCGCCAAACTTCCACGGCTCGAGGTGTCCCTCGAGTCCGTAGCCCTTGAAGCGCTCCAGTGTCCAGTCGTTCGCCCGGCGCACGGCCGGCGACCCGGTGAGTCGCGGACCGATGACATCCGCCAGGTACTGCAGATTCTCCATCACCTGCGAATGGTTCAAGGCTTGATCGATGAGCGCACCCGCACCTGCCGTGTCGACGGTCACGTCCTGGGCGGAAAGCGGCCGCCGAGCGGACGCAGCGATGGCCAGGGCTACCAGCAGACAAGAAGGTCTCACGTGAACTCTCCGGGAAAACGTTCGCCTACGGACGTCCTTCGGGTAGCGCATCGACGGAGCGCTGCGTGGGAATCGGGATCGTCACGGTGATGGTCGTCCCCTTGTCCACCGTGGAATCCACAGCGATGCTGCCGGCGAACATGTTGCGAACCACGCTCTGCACCACGACGAGACCCATGCCGCTCCCTTCTCCGAACTCCTTGGTGGTAAAGCCGGGCTCGAAGATCCGCTCGAGGTGGACCGGGCGGATGCCGATCCCCTGGTCCCGCACGGTGAGCCGGAGGCCGCTGCCGACTTGGGACAGGCCCACACGGATCGGCGCGGGGCGCGCGGCCGTCGCGTCGGCGGCGTTGCGGATCAGGTTGACGAGAAGGTCATAAAACGCGTTGGGGTCCCCCTTCAAGTACACCGTCTCGAGTGTCGAGTCGAATTCGAGCGGGATCTTTTTTTCCTTCAGGATACGGCTCTCGAGGGTGCAGCAGGAGCGGACGACGCGGACCGCGTCGAACCGCTCGGAGCGCGCGAGCGCACCGCGGGCGCGATCCTTGACCGCCCGGAGGAACGTGACCGACCGATCGATGTCCTCGACGATCTGTCCCAGGCCGTCGAGGAGGTCGAGGCGGCGGTCGGCCGCCACTTCGGTCCAGCGACCGAGTGACTCCATGGCCAGCTGCAGGCCGGCGCGCGCACCAGTGAGCGGATTGGACAGCTCGTGGGCGATGATGCCCGGGAGGGTGCTGAGATCTTGGAACGGATCGCCCCGCGCGGGGCCGGGTTGGCTCGGCGCCGGCTCGCGGCGGTCCAACAGCCCCAGACACAATCCGGCGAGCTCGAGGGTGAGGCGCTCACGGCTCCGCCGTTCGCGCCCTTCGGGCGGCGGTGCCGGGGGGCGCGTGCGCACCGGGGCGATCACCCACACCCCTTCGCCCGAGCTGCGACACCCCACCCAGCGGCTTCCCTGGACGATGGGGATGTTCCAGCGCCGCAACGTGGAATCGACATCGAGTTTGGTCGCGTGATGGGCAGGAGCGGCGTCGCTCGAGCTCTGCGGCTCGAGCTCGGCGCGCGCGGAGACCTCCCAAACCGTCACCGGACGGCCGCCGAGGGCTACGCTCGCCTGCCGCAGGATTTCGCGCCTGCCGTCGACGAAAGTCTCCGGTTCCGTCACCGATGCTCCCCCCCTACGAACGCCATCATATGCGTCAAACTGCACACGTCGTCAAGCAACGGCGGTCAGTTGCTTGACACCCCTTCCGGCATCGGATACCGTCTCCGCTCACCCCTCCCCGGAACGCCCGCGCCATGACACCGCCAGAGCCACGCTCGATGCCCCGTTCCTCGTTCGCAATGGCGATGAAGGACTACACGTTCATTCGGCCGGGCATCGCGGTGACCATCAGCGCGATCACGCTGGTCGTCGCGCTCTTCTTCGGGCTGGACCTGATCAACTCGCTCAAGCGCGCGGCCACGACGGTTCAACAGGGGGCGCGGACCACCCAGACGCTGCACCGCTACAACGCGGGGCTCGAGGTGTGGCGCCAGATGATGACTAGCACCGACCCCGCGTACAGGCGACCTGAGGCGGTGGCGCAACGGGACTCGATTCGCAATGCGCTGCGCGAGCAACTGGCGACGCTGGGCAATACGATGCAGAAGCCCGAGGATCGGGAGCTCGCCTACACCGTCCAAGCCGGGTTGTCGAGCCTCGACCCCGCGGCCGCCACGCAGGCCCGGCAGGCGATGGTGGTGCTCCTGGCGCGCCAGGATGCCGCGTTGTTCGATGCCGCCGCGACGGCGCAGCGTGGCGTCTTGCTCGCGGCCGTGCTCCTCGCGCTCACGATCCTCGCGGCCGGCATGATGGTGGTGCCGATGGCGTGGCTGTACATCCGCTACAAGCGCGGGGCGACCATCGAAGTAAAAGTGTAACCGACGCATTATTCTTCTGTATGATCAAGGAGGCGGAGCCGTCGCGGGCCTCCATCGACGGACCGCGCGAGCGGGAGCGCATCCCCACGGTCGTGGTTCCGGACCACGACGACCTCGCGCTCCGCCTCGCCGAGCGGATCGTCCAGGTGATCGCGCAAGCGACCGCCGCTAAAGGGCGATGCGTGCTCGGACTCGCCACCGGCAGTACCCCCCTCGGCATCTACCGCGAGCTGATCCGGCGACACCAGGCGGGCGAGGTGGACTTCTCAGCGGTGGTCACGTTCAATCTGGACGAGTACTACCCGATGCCCGCCGATAGCCCCCACAGCTATCGCCGCTACATGTGGGAGAATCTCTTCGCGCACGTAAACATCCGTCCCGCGAGCGTGCACATCCCCGACGGGAGCGTGCCGCGCGAAGACCTCGCCGCGTCCTGCGCCGCCTACGAGCGCGCGATCGTGGACGCCGGGGGCATCGACTTCCAGATGCTGGGTATCGGGAAGAGTGGGCACATCGGGTTCAACGAGCCCGGCTCGGGGCCGGGCGAGCGCACACGTCTCGTGACGCTCGACACGATGACGCGCAAAGACGCGGCCGCGGATTTCTTCGGCGAGGACAATGTGCCGCGGGAAGCGATCACGATGGGGGTCGCCACGATTCTCGATGCTCGTGAGATCGCCTTGATCGCGACCGGCGAGCACAAGGCCGAGATCGTGGCGCGCGCCGTCGAAGGCGAGGTGTCGCAGGACGTGGCCGCCACGTTCCTGCAGCGTCACGCCAACGCCACCGCGTACCTCGACACGGCCGCCGCGGCCCAGCTGACCCGCATGCGCACGCCCTGGGTGCTTGGGCCGGTGGAGTGGACGGCGCCAATGACCGAGCGGGGGGTGGTCTGGCTCGCCGAGCAGACGGGCAAGGCGATCCTGAAGCTCACGGCGCGCGATTATACCGAGCACCACCTCAGCCCCTTGCTCGCGAAGCACGGGGCGGCGGGGCCGATCAACGGTGCGGTGTTCAACCGGCTGCGCGAAAAAATCCGGGGACGCCGGCGCCTCCCGACCCGGCGATCGGTCGTGGTCTTCTCGCCCCACCCGGACGACGACGTGATCTCTATGGGGGGGTTGCTCCGCAAGCTGTGGGAGAACGAGAACGCGATCGTCGTGGCGTACATGACGAGCGGCAACATCGCCGTCTTCGATCACGATGTGCGGCGGCATCTCGATTTTGTCGAGCGGGCGGCGACCACCCTCGGCCTCGACGCGGCCGCCGCCCATCGGGTGCGTGCCGAGGTCGAAGCGAGCTTCGAGCGCAAGGCGCCGGGGGACGTCGACCTCCCGGCCGTCCAGGATCTCAAGCGCGTGATCCGCGAGTCCGAGGCGATCGCGGCGCTCGAGTCGGTAGGTCTGCCGCGCGGCGCGGCCCGTTTCCTCAATCTGCCGTTCTACCGGACCGGGGAAGTCCGCAAGCGGCCGATCGGGGAGGAAGACGTGGCCATCGTGCGGGCGCTCCTCGTCGAAGCGCACCCCGATCTCGTCTTTGTCGCCGGCGATCTCTCGGACCCGCACGGCACGCACCGCATGTGCCGGGCAGCGATCACGCGCGCGCTCGAGCAGTATGACGGCTCGGCCCCCGAGGTGTGGCTGTATCGTGGCGCGTGGCAGGAGTGGTCCCTCACGGAAGCAGACGTGCTGGTGCCGCTCTCCCAGGACGAGCTGCGCGCGAAGGTCCTCGCGATCTTCAAGCATCAGTCGCAGAAGGACACGGCCCCGTTCCCCGGTGGCCACGATGACCGCGAGTTCTGGCAGCGCGTGGAGGCGCGAAACCTCGAGACCGCCGCCCACGCCGACCGGCTCGGATTGCCCGAGTACTTCGCGATGGAAGCGTACGTGGTGAATCCCGATGGCACGCCAGGAAGCTGAGGCGCGCGCCGCGTCGCGGCGCCTGCTCGCGACGAGCGAGCGCGAGCTGCAGCGGATCGTGCTGGACATGCACGACGGCCCCGTGCAGGACCTCTTCGCCGCGCTATCGCAGCTGCAAGTGCTCGAGCGCGCGCTCGCGGCGGACGCCGCCGCCGAACAGCGAGTGCGCCAGGCGATGCGCCTGCTCGAGCGGGCGCTGGGCGAGATCCGGAACTTCATCGGCGCGTTCCGGCCGCCCGGTTTCGAGCGCCGTGCGCTGGGTGAGATCATCGAGGGGCTGGCGGTCCAGCACGAAACGCTCACCAATCAGGCGGTCGAATTCGAGCTCTCGCCCGACCTGGGTGACTGCGCGCTCCCGACGAAGATCGCGATCTACCGGATCCTGCAGGAAGGACTGGCGAACGGGCACCGCCACTCGGGCGCGACCCGCCAGCGCGTCACGGTCGAGCGCCGTGGCGGCGCCATCGCGCTCACGGTGTCCGACGACGGGCGGGGCTTCGACCCGAAGCGCGTGCTCGCCAGCGAGGAGGACGTCGGCGTCGAGGGCGGACACTTCGGCCTGCGTGGCATCCAGGACCGGGTGTCGATGCTGGGCGGCACATTCGCGCTCGACAGCGCGCCGGGCCGCGGCACCTCGCTCACCGTCACGCTGCCGGCCGAGTAAGGCGGGACCGTGATTCGCGTGCTCCTCGCCGACGACCACGCCATCGTGCTCGAGGGTCTGCGCGCGCTGCTCGATGGCGAACCGGACATCAAGGTGGCCGCCTGGACCACGGACGGAACCGAGGTCGTGAAGCTCGTCGAGCAGCACAGGCCGGACGTCGTGGTGCTGGACCTCGAGCTCACGAGTATCAAGGGCACGGAAGTGATCGCCGCACTGCGCGACCGCGCCGCCCCGCCGAAAGTGCTGGTGCTCACCGCCTACAACGACGGCGAGTCGCTGCGCTCGGCGCTCGATGCCGGCGCCGAGGGGCTCGCGTTGAAGACCGAGTCGCCGCAGCAGACGCTCACGGCGATCCGGCAGGTGCACGCGGGTCAGTTGGTCTTCCCCCAGGCCGCGCGACGCTGGATCGACGGCCGCACGGGGGGGAGGGGGGGCGCGCCGGGTGAGCTCACCCCGCGCGAGCGCGAAGTGTGGGCACTCGTCGCGAACGGACTCACCAACCCACAGATCGCCGAGCGGCTCGGCCTCTCCGACAACACGGTGAAGTTCCACGTGCAGCATCTGTTCTCGAAGCTCGGCGTCAAGAACCGCACGGAGGCAGCCCTCAAGTACGCGCACGGCCGCTAGGCCCGGCGCGCCACCTTGACAAGGTGCCATTTCGGCGGGACACTGGACCCTCCACCACCGACCAGAGGGAGTTATGACCGCTCCGGCGCTCTCCGTGAAGGAACTACGGCGCGTCGTCATCGCCGCCGCCGTGGGGAACGTGATTGAGTGGTACGACTTCTACATCTTCGGCAGTCTGGCGGCGCTCCTGTCAGTCAAGTTTTTCGCGGCCGGGGCCTCCGGAAGCGCGCTCATCAAGACGGTCGGCACCTTCACCGCCGGGTTCCTGATCCGTCCGTTCGGGGCCTTCGTGTTCGGCCGCATCGGCGACATCGTGGGCCGCAAATACACGTTCCTCATCACGCTCAGCGGCATGGGGCTCTCGACGGCGCTCATCGGATTGGTGCCGAGCTACGCCAAGATCGGCGCACTCGCGGGGATTGTCTTGTTGCTCCTGCGTCTCATCCAGGGCCTGTGTCTCGGTGGAGAATACGGCGGGGCAATCACGTACGTCGCGGAGCACGCGCCCGACGAGAAGCGGGGCTACTACACCGGCTGGCTCCAGACATCGCCTACACTCGGAATCGTGGTGTCGCTGGTCGTGATCATCGTCACCCGCGAGATCGTAGGCACCGAGGCGTTCAACGCGTGGGGCTGGCGCATCCCGTTCCTGCTCTCGCTGCTCATGGTGGCGATCGCCATCTACATCCGGCTGCAGCTCGCCGAGACGCCGATCTTCCAGGCCATCAAGGCGAAGGGGCAGACGGCGACGAATCCCTGGCGTGAGGCGTTCCTGAGCGAGAACCTGAAGTACGTCCTGATCGCCAGCGTTGTGGTGATCGGCGAAGGAGTCGTCTGGTATTCGAGCCAGTTCTGGGCGCTGTATTTCGTCCAACAAGTCCAGAAGCCGGACGTGCTGACTCCGGCCATCATCACTGGCGCCGCGCTGCTCATCGCCACGCCGTCGCTCATCTTCTTCGGGTGGCTGTCCGACCGGATCGGCCGGAAGCCGATCATCCTCGCCGGGTTCCTGCTCGCGGCCGTCACCTACTACCCGCTCTACGCGGCCCTCGGCAACGCCGCCAACCCAGCGAACCTCAATTACCCGTTGTCGATTTTGATCGTGGCGATCATGGTCTCCTACGTGGGGATGGTGTACGGCCCCATCGGGGCGTTCCTGGCCGAGTACTTCCCGGCGCGCATCCGGTACACGTCGGTGTCCGTCCCGTATCACATCGGGAATGGTTGGGGTGGCGGACTGGTGCCCGTCATCACGACCGCGGCGTATGTATCCGCGCAGGCAGCTGGGCTATCCATGTCCCAAAGCCTGGGCCACGCGCTGGTCTACCCCATCGTGGTCCCGGCGGTCGCGTTCGTGCTGAGCCTGTTCCTGATGCCGGAGACACGGAAGATCAGCATCTGGCAGCCGGCGGAGGTGCGGGCGGGCGCGAGGGGCTGAGAACAGCAGGCGCGCAGACAACAGTAGGGGCGCAGCATGCTGCGCCCCTACTGTTTTTCACACGTCCCGCGTCACTTCACGATCGTCAGGCCGTGCGGCACCCCGCCCGGGAACACGTAGGCATACAGCAACACGATGACTCCAACGACCGCACCCAGCGCGATCGAGTGCCAGAACACCCACCGGAAGATCGACCCCTCGTTGCCCACCTGATTCGTGGCCGACGTCGCCACCGTGATGGACTGTGCGTCCACCATCTTGCCCATCACGCCGCCGGCCGAGTTCGCGGCGCACATGAGGACTGGGTCGAGGTGGAGCTGCTGCGCGGTGATCCGCTGCAGGGATCCGAATAGCGCGTTGGACGACGTGTCACTGCCGGTCAGCGCCACACCGAGCCAGCCCAGGAACGTCCCGAAGAAGGGGAACAGCCACCCGGTGCGCGTGAACGCCAGCCCCAGCACGGCGTCCAGGCCTGAGTAGCGGGTGGTGAACCCCAACCCCAGCATGAAGGAAATCGCGATGACCGCGAGCTTCATGCGTTTGAGCGTGTACCAGAAGACCTTGGCGAGCTGAACTGGCCCCAAGCCGAGCAGCAATCCGGCGACAATCGCGGCAAAGAAGCATCCCGTGCCGGTCGCCGAAAGCCAGTTGAAGTCGAACCGCGCAGCCTCCGGCGTCAGCTTGGTCACAACGGGGGCCGCCCTTGAGACCGCGTTGTGCAGGAAGGGCACGTCCCACACCGGCGTGGTGGCGCGGTTCATCGCGCCCTTCACCTGCGGCAGACCCCACACGAGCACGAACACGGAGAGAATGGCGAACGGCATCCACGCTTTTACGACCTGGCCGGGCGTGTGACGGGAAGCCGCCGTGGGATTGCCGCGCGACTGCCCCGCCGGAACGGCGGCGCCCTCGTTCGCGAACCTCCAGACGCGCTTCGGGCGCCAGAACCGCAGAAACACCAATGTCGCGAGCAGCGAAACCACCCCGCCCGCGATGTCGACGAGGTTCGAGTCGACATGGTTCGACCACAAGTACTGCGTCAGGCTGAAGGAGAACCCGACCACCAGGATGGCGGGCAGGACCTCGAAGGTCTCCGCCCACCCGACCATCGCGCGTACCAGCCAGAACGGAACGATGATCCCCGTAATGGGCAGGATGCGTCCGATCATCGCGCTCAAGTCCGATTCGGGCAGACCGGAGACCGCGGCCAGCGTGTGCACCGGCGTGCCGATGGCGCCCCACGCGACGGGCGACGTGTTGGCGAGCAGGTTGAGCGCCGCGGCGTGGAACGGCTGGAACCCGAGGCCGATCATGAAGGCGCCCGCGATCGCGACCGGTGCCCCGAACCCCGCCGCGCCCTCGATGAACGCGCCGAAGCAGAAGGCGACCAGCAGCAGCTGCAGGCGGCGGTCGGGGGTGATCCCGGCCACCGACTCCTTCATGATCTCGAACTGGCCGGTGTGAACGGATACGTCGTACAGGTACACCGCCGCGAGCACGATCCACGCGATCTTCAGCACGCCGAACCCGACGCCGTACAGGAAGCTCATGCCGGCGAGCGAGACCGGCATCCCGAAGATCAGGACGGCCACGAGCACGGCGGTCGCGGCGCCGGCGATCGCGCACCAGTGGGGCTTCACCCGCAGCCCTGCTAGCAGGCCGAACAGGACCAGAATCGGTAACGCCGCGACGAGCGTGGAGAAGACCCAATTGTGCAGTGGGTCGTAGACCTGGGTCCACGTCATGGCTCAGTCCCCGGTGGTCGTTGGAGCGGGGTAAACGATCCGCTTTCTGCCTCGTCGTCAAGCCGGTGGGAATCAGCCCACCCGCACCGCCCACAGGGCGGCTCGCATGCGCGCGGAGGCATCGTGGCTGTGCCCCGCGATCCAGAGTGTCCCACCCTCCTCGTCGGAAACGGCGACCGCGGCACTGTGCTCGCCCCCCAAGGTGCCCAGGTCCAGCATGCCGCCATCCTGCGTCCGCAAGAATGCGTGGGTGATGGGTTGGCCCCGCCGGTCCGTTCCTCCGGTCTGGCTCACCCCCACGATGCAGCCTCTGTCGTTCACGTCGTTGGCGCAGCTGGTGCGTCCGCCGAGGGTCCCCAAGTCGATCATGCCGCGCTCTTCGGTCCACAGAAATGCGTGACCGCTTCCGCCCACAACCTCGCCTCGGTTGTTGATCCCGAGCGCGATGCTGACGGTGCCCCCGAGCGAGTCGAGATCCCGCATCCCGCGCGCCGCCGTCCACAGGAAGGCGTGTGCCTGGCCTCTGCTCGTCTCCGCCAGGCCGACGACTTCGCCCCGGTCGTTCACGCCGTGCGCGACGCTCGTCGCCCCACCCAGGCTCCAGAGGTCGAGCATCCGGCCCGGCTCGGGTATGAAGAAGGCATGCTTTGCGGCCTGCCCTGGGATGCGACTGTGCCCGGCGACCTGCCCCTGGCGATTGATGGCGACCGCTTCGCTTTCGTTTCCGCCGAGCGTGCCGAGATCGAAGCTCGTCCCCTCCGCCAAGAAGTAGGCGTGAAAAACGCCGAACCCGGTGTCGCCGCCGCCCACGATCTCGCCGGTGTCGTTGATGTCGTTGGCCGACGTGTTCACGCCGGTGAGCGGCTGCAAGTCGACTATCCCCAGGTCCTCCTGCCAGAGAAACGCCCGGGTCCGACCCAGCGCGTCGCGACTCGTGCCCACGACCTGGCCGGCGCGGTTCACGGATTTCGCCTGGCTCACGGCGCCGCCGAGCGTGCCGAGCTCGTGGATGGAGACTAGCGGCGCCCGAGCTGCTTCGAGGCCCACAGGCCTGCCTGCACGGCGGTGTCGGCCGTCGGTCCGTCGAAGCGCTGCACCAGGATGGCGGGCCGACCGTTGCGGTTGATCGCGACCATGTGGAAGATCGAAACCTCACCCTCGGCCGGGCTGTATCTCAATCGCAACTGCGCACCGCCTGCTTCACCGGCAGAGCCGAGCGGGATCGCCGGCCGCGCGCGAGCGTTGTAGTCGTCCACGAAGGCCTGGAGCACGTCCATCGCGTCTTTCTGCGGTAGCTGCTCGCTCATGCGTTGCGCCTTTCCTTAGAAAGGGTACGCAGCCGTTCGACGATTACACCCCCCTTCCCACTTTCCAGCAGCTCATAGCGTGGTTGGCCCAGCGGGTCGCGCGTCACCGACTGCGCGCAGTAGGCGGGAAGCCAGGCGGGATAGTGCCCCGGTGTTCCCCAACCGCTCGTGTCGAACGCCGTTCGGCCATCCGTGACACGGAGGAGCGCGAGGGCGGTGTCCTCAGCCGTCGTGAGGGCGTCCGGGTCGAAGTCGGCCGCCCCGAAGAGCAGGCCGCCCTCGGCGTCTGCTTCCTTGACGTGGTCCTTCAGCAACTCGACCTCGGCGGCCACGATCGGTCGTTGCTGTCGTCGGCAGGCGATGAGGACGCGCCGTTCCCAGCCGGCGCCCCTCACTACGCCTTTGACCTCAAGGAGATAGCCCTCGTCGGGCTCGGGCAGCATGGTACGCCGGTGGATACGGAGCTCGGAGATCTCGAGCCCGACTTTGCGAAGCTCTCGCATCACCAGGATTTCGAAATGCTCAGGGGTTAGGTCCGGCAGCTCAAGCATCCGCAGAGACTAGAGCACCGCCGCGCCCGCCGCCAGACCCGATCGGGCTGAGCTACTGGACCTCCGGGACCGGGGGTTGCGCCCTCAGAAACCGGCGGTATATCATCCCGCAATCGAGTCCGGCCAACCCCACTCTTTACGCGGGGAGGATTCCATGCAGGTCAGTCGGCGTGATTTCCTGCAGCTCACGGCCAGCGCTGGAGCGGGCACCGCGATCGGCGGACTCGTCGGGCTCGGCATAACGCTCGCGCCGGCCACGGCGCGGGCGCAGGAGCTGCGAATCAAGGACGCGAAGACCACCCCCAGTATCTGTCCCTTCTGCTCCGTCGGCTGCGCCACCCTGATCCACACCGTGAACGGCAAGATCGTCAATATCGAAGGCGATCCGCGCAGCCCGCACAACGAAGGCACCCTCTGCCCCAAGGGCGCGGCGATCTACCAGCTGCACATGAACCCCAATCGCGCCACGAAGGTGCTGCACCGCAAGCCGGGCGCGAGCGATTGGGAGGTCGTCGAGCTCGAGTGGGCCATGGACCGGGTGGCCGAGCTGATCAAGAAGACCCGCGACGAGACGTTCATCGAGAAGCTCCCCAACGGCAAGCTCGTCAACATGACGCCTGGTATCTTCGCGCTCGGTGGCGCGACGCTCGACAACGAGTTCAATCACGCCTGCCAGAAGTTCTGGCGTGGGCTCGGGGTCGTCGCCATCGAGAACCAGGCCAGGATATGACACAGCTCTAGCGTCCCCGGTCTGGGGACACGGTTCGGTCGCGGCGCGGCGACCCTCTATCCGCGCAACCTCGAGCACACCGACTGTTTCGTGATCATGGGCTCGAACATGGCGGAGTGCCACCCGGTGGCGTTCCGCTGGCCCATGAAGGCCAAGCTCAACGGCGCGAAGCTGGTTCACGTCGATCCCCGCTTCACGCGCACCAGCGCCGTGGCGGACCTGCACGTCCCGATTCGCGCCGGCTCGGACATCGCCTTCCTGGGCGGCCTGATCAATTACGTCATCAACTCGAAGCGGTGGAACGAGGACGCCTTCTTCAAGGAGTTCGCGGTCAACTACACCAACGCCGCGACGATCATCGGCGACGACTTCAAGGACACCGAGGATCTGGACGGTGTCTTCTCGGGGATGGTGAAGTTCACCGAGCCGGCGTTCTGGCCGTACAACGGGCTCGAGGGTCGGTACGATAACGCCAGCTGGGCCTATAAGCGCGGGCCGAAGGCTCCGGGCCCGGTCACGAAGGACCTGATCGCAAAGCGCGCCGGGCCCCCGTTCGACGACCTCGTGCGGTCGCTCAAGCCCGGGCCGGCCGAAAAGGATCCGACCCTTCAGAACCCGCACTGCGTGTTCCAGATCCTGAAGCGGCACTTCGCCCGTTACACGCCTGAGATGGTGGAGCAGGTCTGCGGCTCGCCCAAGGAGAAGTTCATCAAGGTGGCCGAGATGCTGCTCGAGAACTCAGGTCGCGACCGCACGAGCGCGTTCGCGTACGCGGTCGCCTGGACGCAGCACACCTACGGCGTACAGATGATCAGCTGCTGCGCGCTGCTCCAGCTCCTGCTCGGCAACATCGGCCGCCCCGGCGCGGGCGTGATGGCCCTGCGTGGCCATGCGGCGATCCAGGGCTCGACCGACGTACCGACCCTGTATCACAGCATTCATGGGTACATGAACGCGCCGTCGGCACTGCGGCCGCACGAGACGCTGCGGGACTACATGGCCGCCGAGACGACCCCCACGAGCTACTACGGCCATACGCCCAAGTTCCTCGTCTCATACCTCAAGTCGGTGTACGGCAGCGCGGCGACCACGGAGAACGATTTCGGCTACGATTGGCACCCGAAGATCCTGGGCGACCATTCCCACATCGCCAGCTTCGCCGCCATGGCGGACGGCAAGGTCAAGGGGATGTGTTGCGTCGGCCAGAACCCCGCCACCTCGCTCAACGGGGGCGCGACGCGGCAGGCGATGCGTCAGCTCGACTGGCTGGTGGTGAAAGACAACTGGCTCACCGAGACGGCGACGCACTGGTACCTCGGCCCCGAGGTAAAGAGCGGCGAAGTGAAGGTCGCGGACATCAAGACCGAGATCTTCTTCTTCCCTTCGACCCAGATCGCCGAGTACGACGGCAGCTTCACTAACACCCAGCGCATGCTCCAGTGGCACCACAAGGCATCCGACGCCCCCGGGGATTGCCGCACCGACACCTGGTTCTATCACAACCTGGCGAAGCGCCTCAAGAAGGCATACGCCGGCAGCAAGCTGTCGCGCGATCAGGGCTGGAACAACGTCACCTGGGACTTCGACCCCGATCCGGGCGTGAAGCCGATCTATCCGGGCGAGCCCGACGCCCTCAAGATCCTGCGCGAGATCAACGGGTACCAGACCGCCGATCCGAAGCAGCACCTGAAGGGCTTCGCCGAGCTGAAGGACGACGGCTCGACAACGTGCGCGTCCTGGATCTACAGCGGCTGCTACCCCGCGCCGGATCAGAACATGACGGCGCGGCGTGAGCCCGACCCCCCAGGCGTGCCGGGCGCGCACTTGAAGTGGGGCTGGGCGTGGCCCGCCAACCGGCGCGTCATGTACAACCGCGCCTCGGCGGACCTAAAGGGCAACCCGTGGAGTGAGCGCAAGCGTTGGGTGTGGTGGGACGCGAGCTTCGTCAACCCACCCGATCCGAAGACCGGGAAGCCGGTGCCCAAAGGGAAGTGGGTGGGCTACGACGTGCCGGACTTCGGCGCGACCAAAGCCCCCGACGCACAGCCCAAGCCGGACGGCATCGCGCTCGACGCCCTGTCCGGTACGCAGCCGTTCATCATGAGAGCCGACGGCAGGGGCTGGCTGTTCGTGCCGGCGGGCCTCGTGGATGGGCCGCTGCCGACGCACTACGAGCCGCACGAGTCGCCCATCCAGAACCCGCTGTACAAGCAGCAGACGAGCCCGGTGCACAAGGTCTGGGCGCCCGGCAAGCCGTACAACAAGCTCGCCGCGATGGGCGACCCGAAGTTCCCGTACGTGATCAGCACGTACCGGCTGACCGAGCACTACCTCGCGGGCGCGATGAGCCGCTGGCTGCCGTGGCTCGCCGAGCTCCAGCCCGAGTTGTTCATCGAGCTTGGGCACGACCTGGCCAAGGAGAAGGGGATCAAGAACCTCGATTGGGTGGTCGTGTCGAGCCCTCGCGGCCATATCCGCGCGAAGGCACTGGTCACCCATCGCATCGGCGTGATGCACATCGCCGGCAAGACCATCCACCACGTCGGCATGCCGTGGCACTGGGGGTGGATGGGGCTCTCCACCGGCGACGTCGTCAATGACCTGACCGCGTGGGTCGGGGATCCCAACGTGTCGATCCACGAAGGCAAGGCGTTCGTCTGCAACGTGGAGAAGGCGTGATATGCCGGAGCCCATGGGATTCTTCACCGACACCACGGTTTGCATCGGCTGCAAAGCGTGTGAGGTCGCGTGCAAGGAATGGAACCAGCTCCCGGCCGCGAACGGCGGGGTCGGGGAGCTGAGCGGCGACAGCTACGACAACACCCGCAAGCTGGACGGCATCCACTGGCGACACGTCCGCTTCATCGAGCAGTTCAAGGGCCCGTACGACGGCCGTTGGCTGATGATGAGCGACGTGTGCAAGCACTGCGTCCAGGCCGGGTGCCTCGAGGTGTGCCCCACCGGCGCCATCATTCGCACCGAGTTCGACACGGTGGTGATCCAGTCCGACGTCTGCAACGGCTGCCGGGCGTGTATCGCCGCCTGCCCCTTCGGCGTGATCGACATCAACCCGGTGTCGGGCACGGCGCAGAAGTGCACGTTGTGTTACGACCGGCTCAAGGTCGGCCTCGAGCCGGCGTGCTCCAAAGCCTGCCCGACCGACTCGATCCAGTTCGGGGCGATCTCCGAGCTGCGCACGCGCGCGCACAAGCGCGTCGACCAGCTCAAGGCGCAGGGCGTCAAGGCCGAACTCTACGGCGCCGACCCGGAGGGCGCGCTCGGCGGGCTCAATTCGTTCTACCTGCTGGTCGATGAGCCCGAAGTGTACGGCCTGCCGCGGCACCCGCAGCTCCCGTCGCGGCATCTCGCCAAGAGCGCGACCTTCTCGGCGGCGAGCGCCGCCGTCTTGGGCGTGCTCGCCCTCGTCGGCCTCCGGAAGCGACGGATGGACGAACTAGGCGGCGGGGGCGGGGGCGGGAGCGGGAGCGGAGGCGGCGCAGGGGGGGGAGGACAGAACTGATGTCCGATACCTTCTTCAGCGGCGCTCCGCATTGGACCTGGTTCATTATCCCCTATTTCTTCATCGGCGGGCTCGCCGGCGGCGCCTACTTCCTGGCGGCCCTCCTAGATTGGTTCGGACGCCCGGAAGACCGCCCCGTGGTACGCACGGGGTACGACGTCGCCGCGGTCGGCGCGATTCTCTCGGGCCTGCTCCTGACGATCGACCTCGGTCAGCCCCTGCGCTTCTGGCACATGCTGTTCCAGTCGGCGAACCTCCCGGCCATCATGTTCAAGGGGTGGTCACCCATGTCCTTCGGAGCGTGGGGGATTCTTCTCTTCGGACTGTTTGCCGTGCTCTCCGCCCTTGGGGCGCGGGCAGAAGAGGGGCGGCTCCAGATGCGGGCACTCCGTGTTGTCGGGGGCATGGTGCGCGGTGGGGTGGCCAAGCTCGTCGCGGGTATCGGCGGCCTGATCGGGCTCTTCATCGCCGGCTACACGGGGATCCTCTTGTCGGTCACGAACCGCCCCATCTGGGCCGATAGCCCGTGGCTGGGGGCGCTGTTCGTCGCATCGGGGGTGTCGACCGGCGCGGCGACGCTGATCCTGCTCTCCCCGAGGCGCGGGGCGACCGAACGCTCGCTCGGGTGGCTATCGTCGTTCGACGCGAGAGCGCTGGTGGTCGAGCTGATCGTGCTCATCGCCTTCATCGTGTCGCTTGGTTCGGTCAACCGCGTCTGGGTGAGCGTGTGGGGGTTGTTGCTGCTCGTCGGCGTCGTCTGGTTCGGGATCCTGGCACCGCTCCGGATGCACGCCAGGCGACAGCCGCTGGCCAGTACCGCGAAGCTCGTGCTCGTCGGCGGCTTCCTGTTGCGACTCGCCACGATGCTCGCGTCCGAAGGGATCGACCGCTACCGTGTAGCAGTCGGGCTATAGCATGACCCCGAGATATCGCTGGTGGTTGATGCTGATGCTGGCCGGCCTCGCAGGCTGTGCGAGCCCCGAGGCCTCGCGCGTGCGCGGGGGCGGGCCCGGCGCCGATCTGGGCAACCACGACGCTGTCACCGAATTGCACCAGGGCGCGAAGATGTATTATCGAACCCCCTGCCGCACCGTGAAGGTGAAATGCTCTGGCCCAATGCCCGAATTCGGCACGCACGGAACCTAGAGGTCCAAGAGCGGGTTGCCGCAGCCCGCCGTGAAACTCCCGAGTCTGAGGTCTGGCTCGGGCTCCTCGAGGCGGCGCTCGACGAGAGTGAAGGTGGCGCTACCACTTGGGATGGCGCCGTGCCGAAACCCGTGGCGGACCGACCCGTCAAGGCGCCGGCGTTGTCTCACACCCAGGTAACGCTCGACGGGCGCGCCGCCCGGGCTTGGGTCCGCAGCCTTCTGAAGCTCACTCCCACGGTGAACCCGCGGCGCATCGACGGGCTGGCGTTGCTCGAGGCCGCCGTGTGCTACGACGACGCGCGAATCGACGCCATGGCCGCGACGGCAGGCGCCGAGCCGCACGCCCTCCGCGTCCTCGGTCAGATGGCGGCCTTGCCCTTGCTCCAAGCGTGTGCCCGCCGGTTGGCGGGAGAGCTACCTGCCACGTGGTGGGAGGGCTACTGCCCCCTCTGTGGGGCGTGGCCGGTCGCGGCCGAGTACACCGGGCTCGAGCGGCAACGTCGGTTGCGCTGCGGGCGTTGCGGCACGGGATGGGCGATCCCGCTGCTGCGCTGCGTGTTCTGTGACGAGACCGAGCACGACAAGCTCGGCTACCTGACGCCCGAGGCAGGTGAGCAGACGCGCAAGATCGAGGTCTGCCACACCTGCAAGGGGTACGTAAAGGGCGTCACGACCGTGCGCACCCTGTCCCCGTGGGCGATCCTGCTCGACGACTTGACGACGGTCCCGCTGGACGTCGCGGCGCTCGAGCGCGGATACCGTCGGCCGGAGCGGCCGGGGTACGCGCTGGACGTTCAGATCGAGGATAGTGGAGGATGGTGGAAGTTCTGGAGGATGGTGAAGGCAGTCCCCAAGCAACCTCCACCAACCTCCACCAACCTCCACGACCTCGACCAACCTTCGCCGGGGCGCGGAGCATGAGCCAGGAAGCGCCAGCCCGTCCCGGCGAAATCTGCCGCGAACTGCTCGCGGCCCTCGACGCCTCAGAGGGCAGACGGCGGCGGCGCAAGCGCGACACGACCCCTGACGCGATCGGCCTGACGATCAAGCGAGAGTTGCTCGAGCGAGCCATCGCCGCCGACCCCGAACCCGACGAATTCGAGGCGTGGCTGCACGAGCAATGTCTGGCCGCCGGCGGGAGCGAAGGCGGCGTACGGGCCATGGCGCTGTCAATCTTCGAGGAGTGGCGCCTCGCCCACGACGCGGACGCGTTCCGTGAGTGGCTGGCGCGCGGGGCACCGTCGGACGACGCACGTTCTGAGTGAAGGATCCACATACTGGTCGCTCGCAAGGGGAAATCATGCACGTCTCGCAGATCCGAGTTGCCATTCTCACGGGCATCCTGATGACGATCGTGGCGTGCGGCGGCGCCGCCCGCCGCCAAGCGGCGCCGGCAGGCCCGCCACCAGACGTCCTGAAGGCCCTCGAGGTGCCCCCGAGCCCGTACTACCTCATCTATTCCCCGCCGGTCAGCCTGGCGAAGCCTCCGGATACCACAGCCCACGCGCGGAAGCCCCGGAGCTAGCGCGCCGACGGTGGCTGGTATCGAAATCCGAAGCCTGAGAAAGCATTTCGGGGATCTCCACGCGGTCGACGGGGTGGACCTCTCGATCCGCGATGGGGAATTCCTCGTCCTGCTCGGCTCTTCCGGCTCGGGGAAGACGACGCTGTTGCGCATGATCGCCGGGCTCGAGCGACCGACGTCGGGCGAGATCCGCATCGGGGGCGAGCGCGTGGACGGCGACGTGCCTCCGCGGGCTCGCGGGATCGCCATGGTGTTTCAGAGCTACGCCCTCTACCCTCACCGCACGGTGTTCCAGAACATCGCGTTCCCGCTCGAGGCAAGCCACGTCCCACGCAAGCAGATCGAGGAGAAGGTGCGGTGGGCCGCGGAGATGTTCAGCATCTCCCGTTACATGGATCGCTACCCGCGGCAGTTGTCTGGCGGGGAGCGCCAGCGCGTCGCCTTGTGTCGGGCCCTCGTGCGGGACCCCAAAGTCTTTCTCCTCGATGAGCCGCTCGCCAACCTCGACGCCAAGCTGCGCAACACGGCGCGGGACGACCTGAAGCGGTTCCAACGCCGGATCCAGACCACCACGGTGTACGTGACGCACGACCAGGTGGAGGCCATGGGCCTCGGCGACCGCATCGTGGTCATGGAGCGCGGCAAGGTCCGACAAATCGGGACGCCCCAGGAGGTCTACGAAGATCCGGTCGACACGTTCGTGGCGACGTTCGTAGGCCAGCCGCCGATGAATCTGCTCGAGGTGAGGGATCCGTCGCTGCCCCCCCGCACCCTGCTGGGGTTTCGCCCCGAGCATTTTCTCCCCAAGGGTGTCGTCACGGCCGGCGAGGAGACGCGGACGTTTCGGTTCGCCGTGCGACGCGTGGAATACTTGGGCTCCGACCGCTACGTCTACGGGTCGGTCGTGGAGAGCGGCGCCCCCCCCGCCCCCCCTGCCCCCGATGCGACGCTTATCGCGAAGCTGCCGGCAACCATCACGGTGGTCATCCCCGAAGGCGAGACGCACGAGTTCGCGGTGGCCCGGCGGGCACTGCGCTACTTCGACGCCGAAACGGGACTGAGGCGCAAGCTATGACCGGACGGCGGACGCTCGCCGACCGCGAGGACGTGCTGGGCGCCGCGATGCTGGCTCCCGCCCTGGCCTACGTGACCCTCCTCGTCGGTGTGCCGTTCGTGTTCGCGATTGTCCTCAGCTTCAGCGACGCGACGGCCGGAAGCCTCCATTTCGGGTGGGCTGGCCTGCGTAATTACGCCGCGATCCTCGGCGATCCGATCTTCCTGCGGGCGCTCCGCAACAGCGCCGTGGTCACCGTCGGCTCGCAGGTGCTCGTGGTCGTCCTCGCCACGGCCGCCGCTCAGGTGTTCCGCGCCACCTTCCGAGGGAAGCGGTTCGCCCGCTTCGTCCTCCTCCTGCCTTGGGCCGTGCCAGTCTCACTCGCGGCGATCGCCTGGACATGGATCTTCGACTCCACGTTCAGCGTGATCAACTGGACGCTGAAGGCAGCCGGCCTGCTCCACGGGTGGCTGTACTGGCTCGGCGATCCGGCGCTCGCGCTCTTCGCCATCATCATCGTGCAGGCGTGGCGGATTTTCCCGTTCGCCACCGTCATCGTGCTCGCGGGGCTGGCGTCGATCCCCCAGGAGATCGTCGAGGCGGCGATCGTCGACGGGGCCGGGTTCTGGCGCCGGTTGTTCCGGATCGAGCTCCCGTTGCTGCTGCCGATCTTCGCGGTCGCGGTGCTGTTCGGCGTGGTGTACACGGCGACCGACCTGGGCGTGGTGTACATCCTGACGGGCGGTGGCCCGGCGAACACGACGCACGTGCTCCCCACTCTCGCGTTCCAGCGGGGCATCCTCGGCGCCGACCTCGGGCAAGGCGCCGCGATTGCCGTGTTCCTGCTCCCGTTCCTCCTCGTGGTCGCCGTCGCGATGCTGCGTCTGGCCCGGCGCGCCGAGGTAGGTGCCCGGTGAAGCGCGTGGCCCTCTACCTCGCGGCCCTCGGCTTCACGGTGTTCGCGGGATTCCCGTTCTACTGGATGCTGATTACCGCGTTCAAGCGGAATAGCGACCTGTACGTGGGCGCGTCGGTCACGAGCCACATTCCGTGGATCTTCAACGAGCCGCCGACGCTCGAGCACGTCACGCTGCTCCTGGGGCAAACGGACTTCCCCCGCTGGGTCCTGAATACCCTCCTGGTCGTGGTCGCCGTGGTCGTCATCACGGTGGCCGTGGCCGTGCCGGCGGGGTACAGCCTGGCACGACTCGCGGGTCGCTGGGGCGAGCGCCTGGGCATGGGGATCTTCTTCACGTACCTCATTCCGCCGACCTTGCTGTTCGTCCCGTTCGCGCGACTCGTCTCGCTGCTCGGCCTCCAGGACTCGTTGGGAGCGCTGATCCTGATCTACCCGACCATGACCATTCCATTTTGCACCTGGCTCGTCATGGGATTTCTGCGCTCCGTCCCCTGGGAGATCGAGGAGCAGGCGATGATCGACGGGTACAGCCGCCTCGGCGTGATCCTAAGAGTGGCGCCGCGGCTGATCGTTCCGGGGATCTTGACGGTCGTCGTGTTCACCTTCACGCTGGTGCTGCAGGAATTCGTGTATGCCCTGACCTTTATCAGCTCGGTAGGCAAGATGACGGTGAGTCTGGGAGTTCCGATCGCGCTGGTGCGCGGCGACGTGTACCACTGGGGGGCGCTCATGGCGGCCGCGCTGTTCACGAGCATCCCGCTCGCGATCGTCTACAACGCATTCATGGACCGCTTCATCCACGGCTTCACCATGGGAGCGGTGAAGGGATAGTCGACGCAGTACGCACCTTTTACGGAGGGGGTGTCATGCGAACGCGAATCCCATCGTTGTCTGTGCTCGCTGTCGCGGCGGTCTTCGTGCTGGGAGGGGCACGGGCCGTCACGGCCCAGCAGGTGGTCAAGTTCGGTGAGGGACAGACGCTCACCATCAGCGGGTTCATCAACGCCACGATGTTCTACGACCACGGACTGTTCGGCAGCTTCGGGCAAGGGCAGAACGCCGAGTTCGCCGCGGCGCCGGGCGCCCAGCCTGCGACCGACAAAGGGATCTTTGACGGTGATGTGCGGAACACGCGCATCAACTTCACCTTCAACAGCACCCCTGTGATCGGCAAATGGTCGCCGAGGGCCACGCTCGAGGCAGACTTCTTCGGGGCGTTCAACGGTGTGCCGCCTTTCGGAGACGAGCAGCCGCAGTTCCGCATCCGGTTCGCATTCGTCGATCTGTCGAACGGCCGCACGACGCTGCGGATCGGCCAGTACTGGTCGCCGATGTTCGGCGAGGTGCCCGTGTCGCTGACGCACCTGGCCTTCCCCCTGGGGTACGGCGCGACCGGGATGGTGGGCTGGCGCTTCCCGGGCGTTTTTCTCTACCAGGATCTCAGTGCCGCAGGGGCACCGCTCACCGTGCAGCTCCAGCTCGCGGCGATGAAGGGCTCGGGACCGGCCGCCACGGCCCGCGATAGCGCGGCAGCCGTGAACGTGGGCAACGGCGAGGCCTCGGGGCTGCCACAGTTCGAGGCGCGACTCAACTTCGCGAAGAAGACACCGAAGCTAAGCTGGAGCGCGTACGTCGTGGGTCACGTCGACTGGAAGGACACCACCGGCACCGGCCGTGATACGACCAACACCGGTGCGCAGGACTCCAATATGTCAGCCTGGGGAGTCGAGGCGGGTGCCAACATCCAGCCAGGCAGCTTTACTCTCCACGGCAACTTCTACTATGGCAAGGCGCTCGGTCAACAGTTCGCCCACATCACACAGACTACGCAAGGACACGGAGACATCCGCGGCTGGGGCGCGTGGGCCCAGGCGGGCTATGACTTCACCCCGCACTGGAGCCTCTGGGCGTATGGCGGGATGGACCAGCCGGACGCGCAACGATTCGCTCAGGATAATCCGACAGCGGGGGCGCTCGCCCGCCAGCTGAACCATGACTACGACGCGCTGTTGCGATTCCGGGCGGGTCGTTACGCAGTCGGCCTGGAGTACTTCCGGTCGGTGACCCGGTACAACACGGGTCCTGCGAGCGCCGACCAGGTGGCGTTGAGCGTGCTGTACACGTTGTAACGGCAGGTGTCAGGTGTCAGGTGTCAGGTGTCAGGTGTCCGGTGCCGGGAGGCCCTGTCACCTGACACCCGACACCGCTTCTTCGAGCCATTGGAGGGCATTTCAATGACCAAGCGCAAGAGAATCGATCGGCGCGAGTTCGTAACGACGACCGGGGCGGCCGTCGCCGCCGCCGCGCTCGGACCAACCATCTGGATCAAGCGCCCGCAGAAGACGTTGAAGCTCCTCCAGTGGAGCCACTTCGTGCCATCCTATGACGTCTGGTTCGACAAGTACGCCAAGGACTGGGGCACGGCGAAAGGCGTCGAAGTCACCGTTGACCACATTTCCCTCGCCGACCTCGGGACGCGCGCCAACGCCGAGGTCGCCGCGCAGCAGGGGCACGACCTGTTCCAGTTCCTGTCGCCGCCGGGGGCGTTCGAGCCACAGGTGCTCGACATGGCGGACGTCGTGAACGAAGCCGAAAAGCAGAACGGTCCGCTGCTCGACCTGTGCAAGCGCAGCACCTACAACCCGGTGACGCGCAAGTGGTTCGGCTTCAGCGACAACTATGTGCCCGATCCCGGGGATTACCTGAAGTCGTTCTGGACCGAGATTGGGATGCCGGACGGCCCGGTGACCTGGGAGGACCTGGTCAAGGCGGCCCCACTGATCAAGGCCAAGCACCCTGAGATCCAGATCCCGATCGGGATCGGGATGTCGCAGGAGCTGGACTCCAACATGGCCGCCCGCGCCATGCTGTGGTCGTTCGACGGGTCGATCCAGGATGCGAACGAGAACGTCGTCCTTAAGTCCGATCACGCGCTCGAGGCCCTGGAATTCGGCGTGCGTCTGTTCAAGGCAGGCATGAACCCATCGGTGATGAGCTGGAATGCCGCGTCCAACAACCAGGCCCTCAACGCGAGTCAAACCGGCTACATCTTGAACTCCATCTCCGCCTACCGCACCGCGCAGGATAACAAGCTTCCGGTGGCGGACGACACGTTTTTCGTGCCGGCGCTCAAGGGGCCGCGTGGCACCGGGTGGGCGAGCGAACACGTGATGGGCATCTACGTGATCTGGAAGTTCGCTCAGAGCCCGGACGTCGCGAAGCAGTTCCTGATCGATCTGATCGCCCATTACCGCGACGCCGTGCTGGGCAGCAAGCTGTACAACTTCCCGTCCTACACGGGATCGGTCGCGGACCCGGGGGTGCCCGTGGCGCAGAAGGTGGCGTCGGGCAACAAGTGGCTCGAGCAGGTGACGGCGAACGACCCGTTCGGCTCGAACCCGCCGTCCAAGCTCAAGCCGATCAGCACGGCCCTCCAATGGGCGACGAACATCGGACATCCGGGGCCCGCCAACCCCGCCGAGAGCGAGATCTTCGACACCTTCGTCCTGCCGACCATGTTTGCCAACGCGGCGACGGGACGGATGAGCGCGAAGCAGGCCTTGGACGAAGCGCACCAGCAGGCCAAAAAAATCTTCGAGAAGTGGCGCGCCAAGAAGCTGGTCGCCGGGGGTTCGGGCGACCGGTAGCTCGATGATGACAACCGCTCTGCCCGCCGCCCGCGCCGCCACCCGCGCGGCGGCGCCCCCGTGGTACGTCGCCGCGGCGCTCGTCGCGGCGACGAGCGCGAAGGTCGGCGTCATCTGGGACATCTCGTGGCATCGCTCGATCGGCCGCGACACGTTCTGGACGCCGGCCCACATGGCCATCTATCTGGGCGGCGTGCTCGCTGGGCTGGCGTGCGGCTGGCTCGTGCTGCGAACCACCTTCGCGGGCGACCACGAGGATCGGGCCGCCACCGTTGGGTTCTGGGGATTTCGCGGCCCGCTCGGCGCCTGGGTGTGCATCTGGGGCGCGCTCGCGATGATCAGCTCCGCACCGTTCGACAACTGGTGGCACAACGCGTACGGGCTCGACGTGAAAGTCCTCTCCCCACCCCACGTCGTCCTCGCGCTTGGCATCTGGGCGATTCAGCTCGGCGCGCTGTTCCTGGTGCTCTCGCTCCAAAACCGGCGCTCGCCCGACGATACATCGCGCGTCGATAGCGTACTCGCCGCGTACACGATCGCGATTCTGCTTCAGAACGTGTCCACGATCGGGATCGAGCAGATCGGCTTCGCCAACCTCGCGCACAACGCGATCTACTATCAGGTGGCCGCGGGCGGCGTGCCGTTGCTCCTCGTGGCGGCGGGCCGGGGCATTCGCCTCCGCTGGCCCGCGACGACCGCCGCCGTCTGCTACATGGCCTTCTCGCTGGTGATGATCTGGGTCCTCCAGCTCGCGCCCGCCACGCCCAAGCTGGCTCCGGTCTTCAACCCGGTGACGCATCTGATTCCGCCTCCGTTTCCGTTGGTCTTGATTGTTCCCGCGCTGGCGATCGATCTCGCGATGCAGCGCGTCGGCCGGAAGCACGATTGGCTGCTCTCCCTGCTGCTCGGCATCGCGTTCCTCGGTTCGTTCGCCGTCGTGCAGTGGTTCTTCGCCGAGTTCCTGCTCGGTCCCCACGCACGCAACTATTTCTTCGGAATGGACCAGTGGGACTATTCGAGCCGCCTCGGGCCGTGGCGCTACAGCTTCTGGCGCGCCCAGAGCAATCCGGTGACGCCGTCCGCGTTGGCCATCGCGGCGCTCATCGCCGTCGCGTCCGCGCGAATCGGGCTGTGGTGGGGTAACTGGATGGCCCGACTCCGCCGATGAAAGTCCTCGGCGCCCTCATCGCGCTCGTCGCGTTCGCGCACGTCGGCAGCCCGGATACCTACTTCGAGGGCGCGGCGGGGCCGTATCCTGTTCGCGTGATCGTCCGGAGCCCCGGCGTGGTGCCGGGTCTCGCCCAAATCACCGTCCGGCTCCTGTCCCCGCAGGGCGCTCGCCGCGTGCTCGTGCTCCCGGTGTACTCGGACCCGCGGACCGCCGCGCCGCCGCCGCCGGATGTCGCCCAACCGGTTCCGGGAGACTCGACGCTGTACAGCGCGGCACTGTGGCTCATGACCAGAGGATCGTACGGCGTGCAGGTTACGGTCGAGGGCGCGGCGGGCTCAGGGACGGCGCTCGTTCCGGTCATGGCGGTGGCGACGAGCCGTCTCGCGCTCGACAAACCGCTCGGTGCCGTGCTCCTCGCGCTCGGCGTGTTCCTCTTTGCCGGCGCCGTCACCTTGATCGGTGCCGCGGTGCGGGAGAGCGGCCTCGAGCCCGGCGCCGCGCCCGATCCGCGGCGGACCCTCCGCGCCCGCGTGGCCATGGGCGTCGCGGCCGTCGTACTCGCCCTCGCCCTGTTGGGCGGCCGGGCGTGGTGGAACCGCGTCGATGCCGCGTACCGCAGCGGTCTGTACCAGCCGCTTCATGCGACGACCACCGTGCGGACGGCCCGAGGGGCGCGGGTGCTGCGCCTCGCGATCGACGACACGTCGTGGGCCGATCCCAAGCGGCAGTCGACGCCGCTGGTACCGGATCACGGCCACCTGATGCACTTGTTTCTCGTGGGTGACTCGACGCTCGACCCGTTCGCGCACCTCCACCCGCTCCCGCTCGACTCGATCACGTTTGAGACGGACCTGCCGCCGCTCAGGCCCGGTCGCTATCGCGTCTATGCCGACATCGTCCACGAGAACGGCTTCGCGCAGACGCTCGTTTCCAGCGTCGACGTGCCGAGCGCCGGCGGGGCGTGGCGGCCGTCGGATCCGGACGACGCGTGGAGCGAAGGGTTCGAGGGATCGGGCGACGTCCGCCGGTTGGGCGACGGGTCCACCATGACCTGGGATCGTGGCCGCGCGCCGATCGTCGTGGATCAGGAGGCCCCGCTCCGGTTCACGGTGACGGATCCCGCCGGTCGGCCCGCCGCTCTCGAGCCCTTCATGGGAATGGCGGGCCATCTCATGCTGACGCGCGACGACGGCGCGGTATTCGTCCACCTCCACCCCGCCGGGACGGTCTCCCTGGCGGCGGCCGAGACCTTTGCGCTGCGCGAGCTGGGCGACACGGTCCGGGGGCGCCTGAGCGCGAGGATGACGGCGATCGAGAAGGGGAGCGGGGAGCGGGGAGCGGTACCCGCCGGCGCGATGCCGCTGCCCGGTGCGCATCCGGGGGAACCGCTCTTCGCTCCCCGCTCCCTCTCGTTCCCATATGCCTTCCCGAAGCCGGGACACTATCGGCTCTGGGTGCAGGTCAAACGCGCGGGTCGGATCCTGACCGGGACCTTCGACGCGCAGGTGCGGGAGCCGACTACCGGACGGTGACTGGCGCCGGGTGGCGGACGCTGCCGTCCGGCGCTTTGATCGCGACGTCGAGCGAATCCAGGTCCCACATAACCATCGTGACGAGATCCGTCGCCGCCGCGAACGTTCGGAGGTCCATGGTCGAGAGGCCGCGCTCCTTGAGAGCGTGTCCCGCGGAGTCAGCGCGGTAGGGGTGCGTATGGAACGTGCCGACGAGCCGGTCCACGTGGTCGCAGTTGCCGGCCACCGCGAACTGCAATTGCTTCAGATCCGAAGCCTCGAGGAGCCGCTGCACGAACAGCGTGTCGCCCACCACGTCCCCGACCAGGCAGCCGAGATACTCGCGCTGCGTCGGGGTGCCACTGCCGAGGAGCTGCGTGAGCGTGTTCTGGCCGGCGAGCTCGTCCCAGTGCCGGTTGTTTGAGACCCACACCGCGCCCATGAGACCGCGGAGATCGGCGGGAAGCACGACAGCTTGAACGGAGGCGGAGCGTCCCGCTCCTCGCTCCCCGCTCCCCAGGATGGCGAGGCCGACACCAAGACCCCAAATGGTGAGCTTCATCGTTGATGAGACAATCTTACCCCAAAGCCAAACCCGGGGCCGAACAGCACCCCGGGTTGACGGGTCGGGTGAAGTGGGCCGTCGACACTTCGACCGCGACCTCGGGCGAGAAGGTACGGTCCTGTACGGGCGCATTGGTGGTGCCGAAGTGGGGAGGGTGTCAGAGAACCGTCAGAGCGGAAGCCCCCTCGGCGCCCTGCAACTAGCTTGAAACTCCAGTGAATCCGGTGCATCTCTGTTCGAGACGTCTATGAGCCCAGCCCCTCGTCCACCGCGCCCTCGCGGCGTGTTCATCGCGGCCCTGCTGCTGCTCACGCTCGTGCTCGCGGGCGCGATCGCGCTCCAAGCGTACCGCACGTTCCTGGATCACAAGGCCACTGCGGAGCGCGTACTACGCGACAATGCCCGCGTGGCGGCGGCTCGATTCGCTTCACGCCTGTCCAGCGAGCTTTGGTACGTCGCATACATGCCGCCGTTGGACGCCCTGTGGCGCGCCAGGGCGGGCAAACCGGGGGGCCCGCTGCCGCCGCCCGAGCAACTCACGCGCGGCCTCGAAGCGCCCACGGCGGAGTTCATGAAGGTCGTGCGGTACACATTCCGTTACGACCTGCGCACCGGGAAGCTCGAGACCGCGGGCCGCGCACCTAGCAAGACGGCCCGCCGCTGGCTGATCGACACGTTACCGATCCACAGCCGCACGGTTTATGACCCCAAGGAGCACCTCGGCGCGATCGTGCGGACCGTAGATGGCGTGCCTCGCGCCATCGTCTATACCGTAGCGAAAGACCCGGCTGGGCATCCGCGAGCCATCGTCGGATTCGAAGGCGATCCGAAAGGCTTCGAGCCCGTCTATACGATGGGACAGGAGAAAATTCCCTTGCTCCCACGACCGCTCACGGGTGGGGTGCCCGACGACTCCCTTGGCTCAGCGATCGTGACCGACGCGGACGGCCGCGAAATGTACCGCTCGGCCGTGCAGTATCCGCCGACGTACACGGGACACGATACCGTCGAGGCCATGATGGGCGGGATGCAGGTGCAGGTGGCGCTGCGGCCGGATATGGCTCCGAAGCTGATCATCGGCGGGATGCCTCGCTCTCAGGTCCCCCGGCTGCTCATTCTGCTGGCGCTCACGGCGGGCCTGGTCGCCGCCGCGCTGCAGCAGCTACGGCGCGAGTACGAGCTCTCGCGGCTCCGCGCCGACTTCGTGTCGGGCGTGTCCCACGAGCTCCGCACGCCGCTCGCGCAAATCCGGATGTTCTCCGAGACGCTCATGCTCGGGCGCGTGCGGTCCGAAACGGAGCAATTGCGCTCGCTCGAGATCATCGACCAGGAAGCTCGCCGCCTGACGCACCTGGTCGAGAACCTCTTGCACTTCTCCCGCTCGGAGCGGCAGGCCGCCCGGCTCTCTCCCGCCCCCGCCCCACTCGCGCCCCTGGTACGCCAGGCCGCGGAGGCCTTCAGCCCGCTCGCCGCGGCGCGCGGGGTCATTCTTGCCACCGAACTGCACGACGGGCTCGTCGCTCCGGTGGACGCCGACGCACTCCGGCAGATGCTCCTCAACCTGCTCGACAACGCCGTCAAGTACGGGCCCGTCGAGCAGACCATCACGGTAGGGCTCCGGGGGAGCGCGGGGCGAGCGCGCATTTGGGTGGAAGATCAAGGGCCGGGCATTCCGGCCGCCGACCGCGAGCGGATTTGGGATCGATTCTGGCGCCTGGAGCGCGACCGGGGCTCGGCGGTGGCCGGGACCGGTATCGGTCTCTCGGTCGTGCGGGAGCTCGCGGGGTTGCATGGCGGCCGCGTCTGGGCGGAGGATGCCCCTGGCCGCGGCGCGCGGTTCGTCATCGAACTGCCCCTCGTCCCGGAGCCGGAGGCAGCACCCGAGCGCGCGCCCGAGCGGGCTGATGCCGGAGTCACCGCGTGAAGCGGATACTCGTCGTCGAAGACAACCCGGACCTGGCCTACGGTCTGCGCAACAACCTCGAGATCGAAGGCTACGACGTAGACGTCGTGGAGGATGGAACGCAGGGGCTCGCGCGCGCGCGCGTCGGCGGGCCTGATTTGATCATCCTCGATCTCATGCTGCCCGGCATGGACGGCTACCGCGTGCTCCGGGCGCTACGGGACGAGGGGCGCCGCATGCCGGTCCTCATTCTCACGGCGCGCGGGGAGGAGGCGGACAAGGTCCGCGGCCTGCGGCTCGGCGCCGATGACTACGTGACCAAACCATTCGGCGTGCTCGAGCTGCTGGCTCGCGTCGAAGCGCTGCTGCGTCGCACCGCCCCGCCCGGCGACGGCGCGGGCCCGCCCGAGCGCTTCGGGGTGATCGAGGTGATCCCCGCGTCGCGATCGGTGCTCAAGAGCGGCAAGCCCGTACCCCTCACGCCGAAGGAATTCGACCTGTTGCTCGCCCTGCTCCACCGGCAGGGCGCGGTCGCGACGCGCATGGAGCTCCTCACCGAAGTCTGGGGCTACAGTGCGGCGGTGCTGAGCCGCACGGTGGATACGCACGTCGCCGAGCTGCGTCGCAAGCTCGAATCGGACCCTGCCGCCCCGAAGCATATCCTCACCGTCCGTAAGGCGGGCTACCGCCTCGAAAAGTGACGGTCAGCGCGCGCGTCGGCTGGCTCCTCTTCTGGGTCTCCGCGAGCGGCGCGCCGCCCTCGCCCGGCCAGGCCGCGGTCGACACGAGCATCACCGCCGAGGGTTTCGTCGAGCGGACCGAGGCGGGTGTCTGGGCGATCATGCTGCCTCAACCGCTGACGCTCGGCGGGCGCCGCGTGAACCTGCTCACGGCGCGCGGCGACGTCGGGCCGTATGCCCGTTTGCAGGACCGGTACGTGAAAGCCATCGGTCGGGTGTGGCTCGCGCCTGACGAGGCGGCGTTCGAGGTCGCGCACGTGGAGGAGTTACAGCCGGACGGCACCGGTCGCTCCGAGATCCACCCCTCGTTCAACCAGAGCGCGATCATCACGCTGTCCGCGATCCCCAATCGGTTCGCGTGGCGGCTGCCGGACGGCCAGTCGAGTGGCGTGCAGCCACTGCTGGTGTACGGCATCCTGAATCACGGGCAGTCGCAGCTCGATTTTCTCTTTCGGACGAACGACGTCGTCTGCGTGGAAGTGCGGCCGCAGAACGGCGGCGAGCCGTGGCAGATCGCGCTGCCGGCCCCGACCCGCAGTCAGGAGCGGATCGTCATTCGGCTGGGAGGAGTCTACCGGCAGTACATCCCGCTCCCCGCGGACGCGGCACCGAAACCGGGGCGGTATACCGCTCGCGTCACGCTGTGCGGGATCGCCGACTATACGGCGGAAACGCAACTGGTCGTCGAGGCACCCTGACCTGGAGCTCCCCCCAATGCTCGCTTTCGTCTGCACGCTCTTCGCGCTCTGCCAGGCGACTCCTCCGACGGGCCGGGCCATCGTCGCCGCGATGCACGACCGGTACGCCGGGACGTGGTATCGCACGCTCACGTTTGTGCAACACAACACCGCGACCGCTCCTGACGGAGCGACCGAGCACTCGACGTGGTTGGAATACGCCGCCTTGCCCGGTCGGCTGCGAATCGAATTCCAGCCGGCGGACTCGGCGGCGGGCGCGCTGTACGTGCGTGACTCCCAGTTCCTGTTCAAGGGCGGCCAGCTCACGAACGCCACGGCGTTCGTGCACCCGCTCATGGTCCTGGGCTTCGACGTGTACTTCGACGCCGCGGAGCAGACCGCGAAGCGGCTGGAGCAGCTCGGGTTCGATCTGGCGACGGTGCACGAGGACACGTGGCAGGGACGGCCGGTGTACGTCGTGGGCGCACGGTCCGGCGACCTGCGCCGGCGGCAGTTCTGGGTGGACAAAGAGCGATTGGTGTTCGTGCGAATGCTCGAGTCCGGTCAGCGGGACTCGACCCGCACGAGCGACATTCGTTTCAACGACTACCGTCCTTCCGGCCCCGCGTGGATCTCGGCGGAAGTGGCGTTCCTGGTCGACGGCAAGGAGCGCTGGCTCGAGCAGTACGTGGACATCAAGACGGGGACGGCGCTCCCCGACTCGCTGTTCGATCCTCATCGCTGGACGATGCACAAGGACTGAGTCGAGCCCTGTCGCCGGGGAGCGGGGGCTTGTACTGTTCCCCCCCATGACCGGCTCGTCGACGCCCGGGAAGTTCGTCGTTGGGCTCGTGCAGATGAAGATGTCCGCCGATCCCGAGGCCAACCTGCGCCAAGCCGTCGCGAAGATCGGCGAAGCGGCCGCGGCGGATGCCAAGGTCGTCTGCCTGCCGGAGCTGTTCCGCTCACGCTACTTCGCCCAGACGGAGGACGCGCGCGTCTTCGACCTGGCGGAGCCGATCCCCGGGCCGAGCACGGAAGCCCTCGGGAAAGCGGCGAAGCAGGCGGGGGTCGTGGTCATCGCGCCCGTTTTCGAGCGCCGCGCGCCCGGTCTCTACCACAACAGCGCCGCGACGATCGACGTCGACGGACGCGTGGTGGGTATGTACCGCAAGATGCACATCCCCGACGACCCAGCCTACTATGAGAAATACTACTTCGCGCCCGGCGACCTCGGGTTCCGCGCGGTCGACACGAGCGTGGGACGGATCGGGACGCTCGTGTGTTGGGATCAATGGTATCCCGAAGGCGCGAGGCTCACCGCGCTCCAGGGCGCGAACATCTTGTTCTACCCGACGGCCATCGGGTGGCACCCCACGGAGAAGGCCACGCACGGAGCCGGGCAGCTCGACGCGTGGCGCACTATTCAGCGGAGCCACGCGATCGCGAACGGTTGCTACGTGGCGGCGGTGAACCGGGTCGGCCACGAGCCACCGGCCGGGGGGGGGGCCGGAGACGGAATCGAGTTTTGGGGCTCATCGTTCCTCGCGGATCCGTTCGGCATCATCGTCGCCGAGGCGCCGGTGGACCGGGAGGCGCTCGTCGTGGCCGAGGTGGACCTCGGACGGATCGAAGAAGTGCGCCGCGGCTGGCCGTTCCTGCGGGACCGCCGGATCGACGCCTACGGGGGCATCGCGAGCCGGTTCCTCGACGATCGCGCGTAGTGCCCCGCCCGGACTCCCCCTCCCCCTCCCCCTCCCCCTCCGGCCTCGGCTTTCGGATGCCCGCCGAGTGGGAGCCGCATCGCGCCACGTGGATCGGATGGCCGCACAATAGCAGCGATTGGCCGGGCAAGTTTGGACCGATCCCCTGGGTCTACGGGGAGATCGCGCGCGCGCTCGTGCCCGGAGAGCTCCTGCGTATCCTCGTCAGTTCCCCGGACCACGAGCGCAAAGCGCGGCGCGTGCTGCAGCAGGTGGGTGTGGACAGCGGCCGGGTCGAGTTCCTCCGATTCCCCACGAACCGCGGCTGGACGCGCGATTTCGGGCCCATGTTCGTACGTCGCGACAAGCCGCCCCCGCCCCCGGGGCTCGCGATCGCAAAGTTCCGGTTCAATGCGTGGGCCAAGTACCCCGACTGGAAGCTCGACAACCGCGTCGCGGCGCGCGCGGCCTCGCGACTCAAGATGCAGCTCTTTCAGGCGCGGGCGCAGGGCCGCGATGTCGTGCTGGAGGGCGGCAGCATCGATGTCAATGGTCGGGGCACGGTGCTCACCACCGAGGAGTGCCTGCTCGATCGGGAGGTGCAGGCGCGGAATCCTACCTTGCAACGGGCGGAGATCGAGGACGTTCTCAAGGACCAGCTCGGTGCGACGAACGTGTTATGGCTCGGCAAAGGGATCGCCGGAGACGATACGCACGGACACGTGGACGACCTGTGCCGCTTCGTGAGTCCTCGCACCGTTGTGCTCTGCCGCGAGGGCGACCCGAGCGATGCCAACTATCGCGCCCTCGCAGAGAACAGGGAGCGACTGGCCGGCATGCGGCTCGAGGACGGAAGCAAGATCGACGTCGTGGAGCTGCCCATGCCCCGTCCGGTCTCGTTCGACGGCCAGCGGCTACCCGCCAGTTACGCAAATTTCTATATCGCGAACGCCGCCGTGCTCGTACCGACGTTCAACGATCCCAAGGATCCGGTGGCACTCGGCATCCTTGGGGAACTGTTCAAGGACCGCCCCGTGGTCGGAATTCACGCGGTGGATCTAGTGTGGGGACTTGGGACAATTCATTGCCTGACGCAACAGGAACCTGCACTCGGCTCTATCTAGCGTTTGGAGGCAGCTATGCCCACGGCGACCACCCAATTCGGCCTGTCGGCGATCGGCCAAATCTTCGTCCGCGCCAAGAATCTCGACCGGGCCGTCCGCTTCTATCGTGATACCCTCGGCATGGCCTTCCTCTTTCAAGCCCCGCCGCAGATGGCGTTCTTCAAGTGCGGCGACATCAGCGTCATGCTGGGTGTGCCGGAGCAGCCTGAGCTCGACCACGCCGCCTCCATCATCTATTACCTCGTGCCCGATATCGCCGTCGCCCACGCGACGCTGCGGGACCGCGGCGTCGAGTTCGCGACCGAGCCGCATCTCGTGCACCGGGCACCGGATCACGAGCTCTGGCTGGCGGAGTTCCGTGACTCTGAAGGCAACGTGCTCGCGTTGATGTCACGGAAACCGCGGACGTAACCTGCGTCCTGGCTCGGGCTTCCGGCCCTGGGTATCGTTCCAAGAGGTACCCGCCGGAGCCTCTGACCAGTGAATCCCCTTCGCACACGCTTCGTTGTCATCGCGCTGCTCGCGGCTGCGTGCCACGCCGGTCCGCCGCGAGCGGAGCTGCCACCGATACCGGGCGCCGCCCCCCCCTCCGACACGAGTTGCACGCTCCCCGCTGGCGCGGTCGTCGCGCGGGACACGGTCATGCTGGCCGTCACCGAACGGATCGATCCCGCGCATGCGCCACTACCCCGGAACGACGCCGAGCGGTTGGTGTTCGCGCAGTTGTATGAGACGCTGCTCCGGCTGGACTGCCAGGGGCGAACGTTGCCCGGCGTGGCCCGGTCATGGTCGCAGGACGGCGATCGTTGGACTTTCACGCTGCGTGAGGACGCGCGCTTCTGGGACGGCGCTCCTGTCACCGCGCTCGATGTGATAGCTGCCTGGCGCTCCCGCGACTCGAGTCTCGCCCGCGCCGCAACGGCCGCGGACGATCACACGCTGTCAGTGCGACGGCGGTCCGAGGGCGGGGGACCAGAGATTCCGCTCCAGATGTTCGCCGACCCCGCCCTCGCCGTCACGAAACGGGCCCCGGGCGGGAATTGGCCCATCGGGACGGGGCGGTTCTGGGTAACGGGCGCGGAGGCCGAAACGCCCGATGTGCTGGTGGCGCGGCCCGTGGCCCGCCGGGGACTCCCGGTCATCAAGATCACGTCCCTGCCACCGGACGGGGCGCGCGACGCGCTGGATGCGGGGGCCGCGGATATGCTCGTCGTCGACGATCCCGCCACCCTCGAGTACGCCGCGCGCCTGCGTGGATACACCGACGTGCCTCTGGAATGGAGTCGCACCTATGTGCTCGTGTTGCCAGCGGGCGAGCGTCCCGGCGACCTCCGGCTCGAGAGCCTGCGAGAGGCGGTGCACGGCGATGCCCGGCCAGCAGAAGGGTCGGACGAAGCACGGCCCTGGTTCGCCGACGTGGAACACTGCGAGCTCGACGGGCCCTCCGGGCGCGACGGAGGCGACGCGTCGCGGCGGCGGCGCATCGTCTACAGCCAGGCCGATCGCAGCGCCGCGGATTTGGCCGCGCGCTTGGTGGGGTTGGGTGTGCTCGGACGCGGGACGGGCGCCGCCGGCCTGTCGGGGACGGCGTTCGAGTCGGCGCTCCGCGCGGGCGGTGACGCGGGGTATGTGCTCGAGCTCCACGCCCGTGTCTACGACCCGTGCCGCGCCGCCGCGACCGAGCTCCCCGCGTGGATCGCCGCGGGCAAGGTCGTGCCACTCCTCGATGTGCGCTCGCATGCCGTGCTCCGCCGCGCGCTTCCGCGCTTGTGGAGCGACTGGGACGGCACTCTGCGGTTCGCCTCGCCCTCAGCCTCTCCATGACGTTCCGGGCGCGTCTGCTCGTCGGGTTCGGGGCGGTGGTGCTCGTCCCGCTCGTCATCTTCGGACTGCGCGTGCGGGCCGAGATGGCGAACCGCTTGACGACGGCGTACCAGCAGCGGGTGGCATCGCTGGTCGCGGTGATCCGCGCGGACCTGGACCGTCAGAGCACCGGGATCGGGACCCGATTGGACGCGCTCAGGGACGCGGCCTCCTCTGACAATCGCTTCCGTACGGCGGTCCTCCAGGGAGGCGGTGGCGAGCGGACGTATCTGCTCGACTATGCGGGCAACGCGATGCGACTGGCGGGCCTCGCGATGCTCCAGATTCAGGACGACGACGGGCGGATCGTGAGCTCGGGCCACTTTCGCAACGAGTACGACCGGCTGGAGCCCGACCTCCCCAGGCTGCTGGCGGCGGCCGGGGGCACGGCGCTCGCGCGCGCGCGCACGGCCGAAGCGCCGTTTCTGGCCCTCGCCCGCCTCGATTCGCTGCGGCTCGGGGGCCGCCGCTTCACCCTGGTGGGCGGGATCGCCGTCGACTCCAGCTTCCTGGCCCGGCTGACGCCGGACTCCGAGCTGACGATCGCCGTCGTGATTCCGCCCGACAGCGTGTCGCAGGCCGAGCCTGCCGCGCAGGTCTTGAGCACGCTGACGCGACCGTTCGTCGTCGAGGGCGATTCCGCCCACCTCGTCCCGGCCCGCATCGTGGTGACCCACTCGCTCGCCTCGCTCACCGCGCTGCGTCGTGGTGTCGCGCTCTCGTTCCTGGTCGCCGTGCTTGCGACCGGCGCAATCGCGTTACTCCTCGCCGCGTGGCTGTCGACGCGGATCAGCCGCCCGCTCACCGCGCTGGCCGAGAAGACCGCCGCGGTCGACATGGACCGCCTCGACGTCGCGTTCGAGAGCGACCGCGCGGATGAGATCGGAACCTTGACCCGGCTCCTGGGCGCGATGACGGAGCGGTTGCGCGCCGGCGCGGCGCGCTTGCGTGAGGCCGAGCGCCGGCTCGCCGTGGGCGACCTCGCGCGGCAGGTGAACCACGACATCAAGAACGGCTTGATCCCGATTCGCAATGTGTTCCGCCACTTCGCGCAGGCCGCCGGCGAGAGCCCGGAGAGGCTTGCGGAAGCGTTTCGCGAGCGGCAGCCGACCGTCGAGTCCAGCATCTCCTATCTCGAGAGCCTCGCCGGCAATTACGCCCGCCTCTCCCCCCAACCCACCGGCGAGCCGTGTGACGTGAACGCCGTGGTGCGCGACACCGTCAGCCGCCTGGGGCGCACGGGACAGGCGGAGGTGCGTCTGGAGCTGGCGGACACCATTCGTCCCGCGCGCACGGACCCGCTCGTGGTCCGCCGCATTCTCGAGAACCTGATCGGAAACGCTCTCGACAGCCTCGCATCTGGTGTGGGCCAGGTCACCGTTTCAACGGGGCCGACCGACGCGGAGGCGAATGGCCCCGGAATTCGCATTACGGTCGCGGACACGGGCAGGGGGATGACGCGCGACGAGCTCAATCGCGCGTTCGACGACTTCTACACGACCAAGCCGGGCGGCACGGGGTTGGGACTCTCGATCGTGCGACGCCTCGTGCTGGACGCAAGCGGCGCCCTCCGCGTGGAGACGCAGCCCGGCGCCGGCAGCCGGTTCTGCGTGGACCTCCCGGGTGCCGGCAAATGACCACGGTGCTGGTCGTCGACGACGTGGCTGCCATGGCCCAGCAGTACGCGTACGATCTGAAGCGCGTCGGTCGCTACGAGACCCTGGTAGCGGCCGGCGGTCGTGAGGCGCTCGAGGTGCTCGAGCGCGAAGCCGTGGATTGCGTGATTCTCGATCTCGAAATGCCCGGAATGGACGGATTCGAGGTGCTGCGCGCCGTGGAGCGCCGAGCCTTGAGGGTTCCCGTGATCGTCTATACGGGGACGGGCAACTATGACCGGTGCACCGAAGCGATCCGACTCGGCGCCACGAGCTTCATCGACAAGTCCGAGCCGATGGAGCGCGTTGTGCAGGAGGTCGAGCACGCCCTGGAGCGGCAGCGGCTCGCGGGGCAGCTCGCCGCGCTACGGGAGCGGCTCGACGCCGACGCGCCGATGGTGGGCGCCAGCCCCGCCATGCAGGCGCTCAAGGACGCAATCGCGCGGGTCGCCAAAATCCCGAGCCCCGTGCTCATCGTGGGCGAGAGCGGCTCCGGCAAGGAGTTGGTCGCCCGGGAGCTGCACCGGCTGGGCGCCAGACCCGGCGGGCCGTTCGTCGCGCTCAACGCCGCGGCGCTCCCCGAGAACCTGGTAGAGGACGAGCTGTTCGGGCACGAGCGCGGTGCGTTCACGGGCGCCAACGCCCTCCGCAAGGGCGCGTTCGAGGCCGCCTCGACCGGCACGCTATTCCTGGATGAGATCGGCGAGCTGCCGCTCGCCGCGCAAGCCAAGCTGCTGCGCGTCGTGGAGCAGCGTCAGGTCACGCGGCTCGGAGGCCATCGCGCCATCGCCGTTGAAACCCGAGTCGTCGCCGCAACGAACCGCGACCTCGAAGCGGAGATCCGCACGCAGCGCTTTCGGCAGGATCTGTATTTCCGCCTGAATGTCCACGTGGTGCGCGTGCCCCCGCTGCGGGAGCGACGCTCGGATATCCCCGCCCTGGTCGACCATTTGCTGGCCACGACGTGCGCCCGTTTCGGCGTGCACCTCAAGACGCTCGACCCGCACGCGCTCGAATGCCTGATGGCGTATGGTTGGGAGCGGAACAACGTGCGCGAGCTGCGCAATGCGGTGGAGCGGATGGTCATCGCGACGGAGGCCGGGACGATTGGTCTCGACGACGTACCCGCGGAGATTCGAGACGGGGCCGGTCCACGCAGCGAAAGCCCGCCGACCACCTTTCACGCGCTCAAGGCCGAGGCCGAGCGCCAGATCATCGTAGCGGCGCTCGAGCGGAACGCGTGGCACATCACGCGCACCGCCCAGTCGCTCGGCCTCGCCGATCACGCGAGCCTCCTGAAAATCATGCGCCGGCACAACATCAAAGGACGTGTCGACCCGGACACGTGAGCCTGTAATCCGTCGTGTCCGCCGGGACACGAGCCGCACCCTCTGCCGACGCAACTCATTGATGTGCTGAGCCATTCCGAAGGCTCACCGCTGGCCCTCCTCCTGCTTTAGCAACGGGCGTCCACCGCCATTCACAGCCATCGAGGAGGAACCATGCGGAAGCTGACTCTCATCCCCTGCGTCCTGACTGCCATCGCTCTTGCCGCCTGCGGCGACAAGCATGCGAAGTCCGGGGACGCCAACGCGGCCGAGGCACCCATGCCGGCGGCCACACCCGAGCCGTCCAGCGGGTCCACCACCACTGCTGCGGTCCCGACCGGACCGGTGTCGTTCGAAGATGCGAAGACCGCCTATACCGGAAAGCAGTACGACGAGGCCATCCGGTTATTCACGGCGTACACGAGCCAGAAGCCCGACAATGTGTGGGGCTACTACATGCTCGGCCTCTCGTCCTGGAAGTCGGGCGACCGCGACCAGGCGGTGAGCGCGTTCCGGCAGGCGATCGAGAAGGACTCGACCCACATCAAGAGCCGGATCAACCTGAGCCGCGTGCTGCTCGAGCAGGGCAAGGCCCAGGATGCACTCCCGGAGGTCGAGGCGTCGTTGCAGCTCGATTCGTCGTCTGCCGAAGGGTATCGCCTGCTCGGCCGAGTGAAGGACGAGCTTGGTGATCCAGTGGCGGCCAGTGAAGCGTTCAAGCGGGCGATCGTGCTCGACCCGCGCGACGCCTGGTCGATGAACAACCTCGGCCGTGTGGCCATCGGCCAGCTGAACTACGTCGAGGCGCTCGGCCCGCTCGCCCGGGCCGTCGAGATCGACTCGAGCGTTGCGACGTTCCAGAACAACCTGGGCTTCGCCCTCGAGCACACGGGACACATCACCCAGGCCGTGAGCGCGTACCGCGCTGCCCTCGCGAGCGACAGCTCGTACAAGAAGGCATCGGTCAACCTCGCCAGGGTGGAAAAGTTGACGCAGGATTCCACGGTCGCGCCCGTCGATCTGAGCGTTCTCGCGCGGACGTTCGTGGAGCAGGTGACGACCAAGAACTGAGAGGAAGGACGATCAGCAGCCCAGTGGTAGGGGGTAGGAGCGCAGTGAAGTGATAGGAGTAGGGGCGCAGCATGCTGCGCCCCTACCTGTTTCTGTACTATGTCGTTTCCACGGTGCGCCCGAGCGCGATGATCTCGTCACGGATCGCGTGTCGTTCGGCCAGGAGCCGTAAGAACGCCCAGCGCCGAAAGGCGAACAGCGTGAGGGCGCGCGCGCCGCCGATGATACGATCCAAACGCTCGAAGAAGATGAGCGCGGCGTACGCCAAGAGCGGCGCCACGATCAGCGCGATAACGCCTGCCTCGACGCCTTGTGTCATACCAACGAGGACGGCCACGATCGCCCAGGTGAGCGGGAACAACAACATGGCCGCGAGCACCTTGATGCTCGCGAGCGCGTCCTCCGCGCCTTTGGCCATGCCGGTCGCCACGAACCCGACGACCCGATAGGCCGGGTAATTCAGCACGACGCCGATGAGCGCGGCCGGTAGCAGGACCAGGAGCACGAGCACGGCCTTGGCGGAGTAGCGCGCTACCCGAGCCAACGTGTAACGACCGGCGGCGAGCTGACGGGCGTCGAGGCCGGCGGCCGCCAGCGCGGCCTCGTACCGGTCGATCCGGGTCGCGATCGCGGCGAGGCGCTCCGGCCATTGCGCCCGCACCATCTCGTACCCGGCGAGGAGACGGCGCCGTAGCGTGAACTCGTCGGTGAGCGACGGCGGCGCGGCCGGTGTCTCGTCCTGGGCGCTCACGATCCGCTGTGCCCGCTCCACGAGCGCGTGCACTTCCTCCTGTCCCGCCTGCAACGTCACCGCGGCGAGGGCGTGCTGGATCTTCCCCGTGAGCTCATGAACCAGCTCGGCCGGCGGCTCCTCGCCCGGCCGTAACGGTACGGGATCGACGCCAACCGGCTCGCCGTAATACAGCAGCGCCGCGCTCCGGAATGTGCGCTTCGCGCGGTAGTACAGACCTGTGGGCACGATCACGAGCGGCGGCCCGTCGCCAAGGGCGGCGGCCGCGCCGAGTGCGATCCGGGCAGCACCCGTCTTGAGGGGTCGCAGCTTCGGGTCCGAGTGCGATGTGCCTTCGGGGAAGATGCCGATCGCGCCACCTCGCGCGAGCACGGCGCGCGCCGTCTCGAACGTCTCGCGGTTCTGCGATGGATCCGAGCCAGCATCCTGCCGCCGGTACACGGGAATGGCCTCGAACGACCGGCAGAAAAAGCCGATGATCGGCATACGGAACAACGGCGCCTTGGCGAGGAAGGAGACCCGGCGCGGGGCCAGGCATAGGAGGAACGCGGGATCGATGAGCCCGCTCGGATGATTCAGCACGAAGATGACCGGGCCGTGCGCCGGCACGCGCTCCACGCCGGATACCTCGATGCGACGGAAGAAGACCCTGAGGATCAGCCCGAAGAGCGCCCGGAAGAACGCCCTCACGGCGACGGCTCGGCGGCCCCCGTTCGCTCGCCCCGCCAGGCCGCGTACGTCCAGATGAGACCGCCGGCGAGGACGGCGACGGGAATGATCAGCACCGCCTCGCCCAAGGTACGCGCGTCGGAGAGCACGCCCACAAGCCATGGTGAGGGTACGTCGCCCAGGATGTGGATCGCGAAGATGCTCAGTGCCACCGCCGTGGCACGGATCGCCGGCGGAACCACGTTGACGATCGCGGAGTTGATCGGGCCCGTCGAGGCGAAGAGGAGCAGCTCGGCCGCGACCATGGCCGCCCAGTAGACCGGCGGTCGCGCCACGGCGAGGGCCACGAGCGTGAGCGGAGCCGCCGCGAGCGTCGCGATTCCCGAGACCCACAGGTACGCCTGCCGCGAGGTACGCAGGTAATAGTCCCCGATCCAGCCGCCCGCGTACGTGCCCACGAAGCCGGTCACCACGACCACCGCGCCGAACTGCACGGTCGCCTGCGCCTTCGGGATCCCGCGGATCCGCTCGAGAAACGACGGCGTCCAAAAGGCGAGCGCGCCGATCGCGAACGTGTAGGCGGCGTACCCCAAGACCGTGAGTACGTACGGGCGGTTGCGAAGCAGGGCGGCATACGCGGCTCGGGCGGCACGGCCGACGGAGATGCTGTGCCCACCGCTCGCGGGTGCGCTTTCGGGATCCTGGGCCCCACGCGGCGGGTCGTACAGGCGGAGCGCCAGCACCGCGAGCACGAGCCCCGGGACGCCGGCGACAAAGAACGCCTGACGCCACCCGAAGTAGTGATCCACCAGGCCGCCCACGATGTAACCCAGCGCCGAACCGATGGGGATAGCGGCGAAGAAAATCGCGAACACCCGGCCGCGACGGTCCCGATCGAAGTAGTCCGCCAGCAGCGCCGGCGAAATGGTGCCGTAGGCCGCTTCACCCACGCCGACCGTGGCACGCGCGAGGAGGAGGCTCGTGTAACCTCGGGCCAGCCCGGCGAGCGCAGTGGCCACGCTCCAGACGGCGACGCCGAATGCCAGGAGTCGTGTTCGTGACTTCGTGTCCCCCAGCGAGCCGAACACCGGGGCAGTGAACAGGTACACCACGATGAACCCGCTGAACAGCAGGCCGATTTGTTTGTCGGACAGCCTCAGCTCGGAATGCTTGATGCTCTCGACCAACGCGGCGATGATCCACCGGTCCAGATAATTGAACAGGTTGATCAGCGTCAGGACGGCGAGCGCCGTCCGGCCGAGGCGCGTGAGGTCGCGCTCTACAGGTGGGCTTTCAGCCACGCCGTGAAGAGCCCGTACAGATTCTCCCGCGTGTTGCCCCCCGAGATCGAATGCGTCCGCCCGGGATAGATCCGCATGTCGAACTGCTTGTTGGCGGCCTCGAGGCGGTTCACGAGGCGGACGCTGTTCTGGAAGTGCACGTTGTCGTCGCCTGTCCCGTGGACGAGCAGGAAGCTGCCCCGCAGGCTGTCGGCGTAGGCGAGCGGCGCGCTCTCGTCGTACCCGGCGGCGTTCTCCTGCGGCGTGCGCATATAGCGCTCGGTGTAGATCGTGTCGTAAAAGCGCCAGTCGGTCACGGGTGCCACGGCGAGCGCCGCCTTGAACACGCCGGCGCCCCGAAACATGCTGAGCGACGTCATGTAGCCGCCATAACTCCACCCCCAAATGCCGATGCGGTCCGGGCTCACGAACGGCTGGCGGGCGAACCAGCGCGCCGCGGCGATCTGGTCGGCGGCTTCGTATCGCCCGAGATGGAGGTAGGTCATCTTCATGAACTTGGCGCCACGGCCGCCCGTGCCGCGATTGTCCACGCTCGCCACGAGGTAGCCATCCTGCGCCAGCATCTGGTGCCACAGGTAATTCGGGCCGCCCCAGCTGTCGGTCACGGTCTGCGAGCCCGGGCCGCCGTACACAGTCATCAGGAGCGGGTACTTCCGCGCCGCGTCGAACCCCTTCGGCTTGATGAGCCAGGCATTGAGGGTGACGCCATCGGGCGTCTGCACGGTAATGAACTCAGGCCGGTTGAGCCCGAGGGCCTGGACCTTGTCGCGCAAGGCGGCGTTGTCGGCCACCGTGCGGACCAGGCTGCCGTCCGCGCGGCGGAGCGTCTGGACGGGAGGAACACCCGCGCGCGAGTACGTGTCGAGGTACATCGTGAACGTCGGGGCGAACTCAGCGCTGTGGGTACCGGGCTCGGTCGACACGCGCCTCAGGTTTTTCCCATCGAGGCCCACCCGCATGAGCTGCCGCTCGAGCGGCCCGGGGGTCGCGCCGCTGAAATACAGCACGTGGCTCTTCTCGTCGACTCCGTACACCACGCCAATATCCCATCCCCCCGGCGTCAGCCGCCGCACGAGCGTACCAGTGCGGTCGAACAAGTACACCTGGTCGTAGCCCTCACGCTCGGAGACAAAGAGGAATTGCTTACCCCCGTCGATCCACACCGGCTTGTTGGCGTCCACCCACGCCGAGTCGGTGTCGGTCATGATGACCCGCGACGCACCGGTCTGCGGGTCGGCGAGCATGAGGTCGAGTCGGTTCTGGTGCCGGTTCAGCCGGGTCAGCCAGAGAGTTCCGGACGTGTCGGCGAAGCCCATCGCGGCGACGTAGATGTCCTTGTCGGCACCGAGGTCGACCCACGACGTGCGGCCGCCTCGGACGTCGACGATCCCGATCTTCACCTCGGAGTTGGCCGTTCCCGCCTTGGGATAGCGCACCGGCACGAGCGCCGGGTAGAGCGAGTCCTGATTCAGGAGGTAGAAGGGGGCGATCGCCGTCTGGTCCAGACGCCAGAACGCGATGCGCGTGCCGTCGGGGCTCCAGCGAAACGCGTCGCGCAGGTCGAGCTCTTCCTCGTACACCCAATCGGACGTGCCGTTGATGACGTTGTCGCTGCCGTCTCGAGTGAGGGCGGTCTCCGTGGCGGTCGCGAGGTCGGTCACGAAGATGTTGTTGTTCCGCACGAACCCGACCAGACGCCCATCGGGCGAGAATTTGGCGAACTCCTGATATCCTGGATTCGTGCTCACGGGCGTGAGCCGGCGCGCGGCGAAGTCCCACACGAAGAAGGTGCCCTTGGTGTTCTGGCGCCACACCCGGGCCGAGTTCGTGAAGATGAGCAGCTTGGTGCCGTCTTCCGAAAAGCCGTACTCTTCGATTCCGATGGGTCTCGTGGCGCCGGGTGGCATGAGGTCGCGGCCACGGACGAGCAGCTGCTTGGCCCCGCTCACGGCGTCGATGCGATACAGGTCCGTGCCGCTCGCCGCGTCCTCTTCAACGGTCGTGTAGGTTTTCCCATCCGGCGCCCACGCGAGCTCGACCGGTTCGCCGGCGAATTCGGGAGAGCCCCAGATCGCATGGACCGTGAGGGACGGGGTCTGGCCGTCCTGCGCCGGCAGGGCCGAGCAAAGGAACGAGGCGCAGAGGACGAGGAACAGCGGTCGAACGGACCTGGAAACCATGGTGGCCACCGTGCGGTAAGTTGGAGTGCCCCAAACTTAGCCGCCGGTGGCCACCTCGGAAGGGAATCCCCTCAGGCGCCCCGTTCAGTGATCCGCTTGCCCATCGTGATTGTCGTCCTCGAACGCCTTGAACGAGTTCTGGATGTTGTTCGCGACGATGCTCTGGTTGGGCTGGCCGTTGTTCGCCGACGCCGGATCGACGAGCCCGGTCTGAGCGCCGTTCAGGAACCAACCGGCGATGTCGACGCGCAGCGTGACGTTCAAGGCCTGACCCTCCGTCACCGTCACTGGCGGGACGAGGTTCGCCTCCTCGCTTTGATCCACGTCGGACGTGAACGTGAAGTCTGTGCGCGTGCCGGCCTGGCTGAACGTCCCGGTCACGCGGATCGAGATGTTCGCGAAGTCGGGATGGGCCGCGATAAAGGCGGCGTCGTCGCTCGAGCTAGGCTTGTGGACCTCGAACTCGAGCTGATCGAACGTGCCCGGAGGCGCGGCGACGCTGACCTGCTGAGCGACCGCGGTGCTCCCAAGCGGCAGCGCGACGAGGGTGGCACCGGTCTCAAACTCTTCGCAGTCCCCGTTCTCCATGACCGCGTCGCACGCGGCGACCTCGACCCGCTTCAACTCGATCTTGCGAAGCACCAGCTCGGCGCTCCGCACGATGACGCTGTCGTTGCCCAGCGCGATCACGGTGCTGTCGCCGGTGGTCGCGACGCTGGCAACGGCCGCCCCGCTCGCAAGCGCGGCGCTCGGTGCTGGGGCACCGGCCTGGCGGGAAGTGAGCGAGAAGTTCACCGTCCCGGTGTTGGAATCGGAACACGCGGCCAGCACGAGCAGCGCCGCCGACGCAATCAACTTCGCGGTCTTCATACTTCCTCCTCACACAGGTGGATAGGGCACGACGTGATGCTCCGCGCGAGGAGGTTGGCAAGCGATGTGCCGCACGCGACGGCGGCTGGTTGTGCACTGCGCCGCACAAAGTGTGAGAGCCCTCACATGTGTTCGCGACACGTGCGATTTTCCCTGCATCAATTCGGCGCAGCAGCGCCCGCTATGAGTCAGGAGGAACTATGAAGACGACGCAGCGCGAGCGAGCGGAAACGCTCCGGCGCCTGCATTCGGGACCCGGCATTCTCATTCTGCCGAACGCCTGGGACGTGGCCACCGCCCGGCTCGTCGAGGAGGCTGGGTTCGCCGCCATCGCCACCACCAGCGCCGGAGTCGCCTGGGCGCTGGGCTACCCCGATGGCGAGCGGATTAGCCGCGACGAAATGCTGGACGCGGTCCGACGCATGGCCGCGGCCGTGCGGGTTCCGGTCACGGCCGACGTCGAGGCGGGTTACGGCACGACGCCTGAGGCAGCGGCCGAGACTGCCCGCGGCGTCATCGCGGCGGGCGCGGTCGGCTTGAACCTGGAGGACGGCACGTCCGACGGCGACCTCCTCGACCTCGGCCTGCACGTCGAGCGGGTACAGGCGGTGCGGACCGCCGGCGCGAGCGCTGGCGTATCGATTGTCATCAACGCCCGTACCGACGCGTTCGAGGTGAAGGCATGGGATGCCGGGCGGCGGTTCGCCGAAGCCGTGCGGCGCGCGAACGCCTACCGGGCCGCCGGGGCCGATTGCCTGTTCGTGCCACACGTCAGCGACGGCGACACGATCGGCCGGCTCGCGCGCGAGATCGACGGGCCCCTGAACATCATCGCCGGCCCCCCCGCCCCACCGATCCGCGAGCTCCAGCGGCTCGGCGTGCGGCGCGCGAGCCTCGGCCCCCGCGTGGTCCAGGCCGCGCTGGGGCTCGTGCGGCGCGCGGTGGTCGAGCTGCGTGAGCGGGGGACCTACGACAGCATGGCCGACCTGCTCATTCCGTTCACCGAGCTGCAGCGTCTGCTCGCGCCCGCCCCTTGACGGGTTCGAACGCTGCGGTATATTTATGCTGTAAGATGAATATTAATACTATTGGGTTAGTTCGTTCGGGTGGCCTCGATATGACGCATTACCACACGCTGACGGCTGTCGCGAATCTGAATCCGGCGACTCCCACGGACGGGAGCGGGCGGGCGGCGTAAGCGTGTAGACGACTCAAGCAACGCCCGGCCCGCTCTCGATCGAGCGGGCCTCTTTTTTTGACCGCCACCGGTAAGGAGAGCCATGCCCGGTCGCCACAGTCGCACGCGAGGTCTCGACCCCTGGCGCGAGCACGATGCGTGCGGCGTGGGGTTCGTCGCGCGAGTCTCGGGAGAGCGATCCGCCGACGTGACGCAGCTCGCTCTCCAGGCGCTCGCCCGCGTGGCCCATCGGGGAGCCGCGGCCACCGACCGGTCGGGCGACGGCGCCGGCCTGCTCACCCAGATTCCCGCCGCACTGTTCTACCGGGAGGCGGCCAGTCGCGGCATGGCGCTCGAGCGCGGCCAGCCGTTCGCCGTGGGCGCGTTCTTTCTCCCCGGCTCGGACGACGATCTCTGCCGCGCGACCGGGATCATCGAGGACGCGTTGCGCGGCGAAGCGATTCCGGTGCTCGGATGGCGCGATGTGCCCGTCGATCCCGGCGTGCTGGGCGCGGGCGCGCACGCCACCTTGCCCGCCATTCGTCAGGTGATCCTGGGCGCACCAGCCGACGGCGGGAGAAGCGACGAAGCGGCCTGGGAGCGGGCCCTGTACCTGGCACGGCGCACCATCGAGCGCCGGGTCGCCGAGGCTCGACCCACCCTCGAGCCGTTCTTCGTGTGCTCACTTTCGTGCCGCACGCTCGTGTACAAGGCGCTCCTCACCGGTACACAGCTGGCGGGGTTCTATCCTGACCTGCTCTCGCCCGACTACGAGACGGCGCTCGCGATCTTTCACCAGCGGTACTCGACCAACACCACGTCGAGCTGGCCGCTGGTCCAGCCGTTCCGCATGCTCGCGCACAACGGCGAGATCAACACGCTGTGGGGGAACCGGAACGCGATGCGGGCGCGCGAGCCCGCCCTCGCCGCCCCGGTGTGGGGCGCGGCCATCGAACGCCTGCAGCCCGTGATCTGGGCCGAAGGCAGTGATTCGGCGAGTCTCGACAATACCCTCGAGCTGCTCGTGAGGTCGGGACGCGACCCCGTGCACGCCCTGATGATGCTCGTCCCCGAGGCACACGAGAGGGCGCTCGACATGGAGCCGGCGCTGCGCGGGTTCTACGAGTTTCATGAGTGCCTGGTGGAGCCCTGGGATGGGCCCGCGGCCCTTGCCTTCTCGGACGGCGTGCTGGTGGGCTCCGCCCTCGACCGCAACGGACTTCGCCCGTGCCGCTACAAGGTCACCTGCGACGGCCTGGTCATAGCGGGCTCCGAGGTCGGCCTCGTGGATCTGAATCCCGCGGGGGTGGTCGAAAGCGGCCGACTCGGCCCTGGTGAGGTCCTGGTGGTCGATACCCGCCGCAAGCTGATCCTGCACAACGCCGACGCGAAGCGCGCGGTCGCCCGGCGGCGACCCTACGATCGCTGGGCCGCCCGCGGCATCCTCCCGCTCCGACCGACCGCCCCGGTCCCCGCCACGCCGGTCGTCGGCGAAGCCGAGCGCGTCGCCCGCCAGGTCGCCTTCGGCTGGGGCTTCGAGGACGTGCGCTACGTGCTCGAGCCGATGGGCGGCGCGGGCCAGGACGCCGTGTGGAGCATGGGGGACGACACGCCGATCCCGCCGCTCGCGCGCGTGCCACCCGGTGTATACGCGTACCTGCGCCAGCGCTTCGCACAGGTCACGAACCCACCGATCGACCCGTTGCGCGAGACGCTCGTGATGTCGCTGCGCATGCACCTCGGTCGTCGGGCCTCGCTCCTGGCGGATCGACCAGGTGGGTTGCGCCTGGTGCAGAACGAGCACCCGGTCCTCCTCGCGGATGAGATGGCGGCGCTCCGCGCCGTCGTCGGCGCGCAGGCGATCACGCTCGATGCGACCTGGCCAGCGAACGGGGGAAGGCCGGACGCGCTGCGAGCGGCGCTCGACGGGCTGTGTCGCGCCGCGGGGCGCGCCGTCCGCCAGGGTGCCCGGATCGTGATCGTCAGCGACGTGGCCGCAAGCCGGGAACGGGCGCCGCTCCCGATGGCGCTCGCCGTCGGGGCGGTCCATCAACATCTCCTGCACAAAGGCCTCCGTACGCGACTGGGCCTGGTCGCCGAAGCGGGCGATGCCTGGGATGTGCACCACTTCGCCACCCTCATCGGGTACGGCGCCGAGGCGGTGCATCCCTGGCTCGCGCTCGACTCGGTGCGTCACGAATTGGTGGAGGAGGACGCGCCGGCCAAGTATCGCGCGGCCGCCGAGAAGGGCCTCCTCAAGATCCTGTCGAAGATGGGGATCTCCACGCTGTCGTCGTACTGCGGTGCCCAGATCTTCGAGGCGCTCGGGCTCGGGGCGGAGGTGGTCGATCGCTGCTTCACCGGCACCGTTTCGACGATCGGCGGGATCGGATTCGCCGAGATTGCGGAGGACGTCCTGGCACGGCAGCGCGCGGCCTACCCTGAACCCGGCACTGAGCCGGCGCTCCCCGATCACGGGCGGGTGCGCTATCGCCGTGACGGCGAGGACCACGGCTGGTCGCCGCCCATCGTTCGAGCGATGCAGAACGCGGTCGCCACGGGCATGACCCCCGCGTACGACGCCTTTCGCTCCCGCGTCGCCGCGCGAGCGCCCGCGAGCCCGCGCGACCTGCTCACGCTGCGAACCGGCACCGCCATTCCGATCGACGACGTCGAGCCCGCGGAGGCGATTCGTCGCCGCTTCATTTCAACGGCCATGTCGCTCGGCGCGCTCTCCCCCGAGGCGCACAGAACGCTCGCGGTCGGGATGAACCGCATGGGGGCGCGCTCGAATTCCGGCGAAGGCGGTGAGGACCCAGACACGTACCTCCCCCTCGCCAACGGCGATCGGGCCGATAACCGCATCAAACAGGTCGCCTCGGGCCGCTTCGGAGTGACCACCCAGTACCTGGTGCGGGCGGATGAGCTCGAGATCAAGATCGCGCAGGGCTCGAAGCCCGGTGAGGGCGGCCAGCTGCCCGCGCACAAAGTGACGGCGCTGATCGCGCGTCTGCGGCATTCGGTGGCCGGCGTGCCGCTCATCTCGCCGCCGCCGCACCACGACATCTACTCGATCGAAGACCTGGCGCAGCTCATCCACGATCTGAAGCAGGTCAACCCCCGAGCCAGGATCGGCGTGAAGCTCGTGGCGGAGGCGGGAGTGGGCCGGGTCGCCGCCGGCGTCGCGAAAGCGTATGCCGACTACGTGCTCGTTTCGGGCCACAACGGTGGCACGGGCGCCTCGCCCCTGTCGTCGATCAAGCATGCGGGGTCGCCGTGGGAGATCGGCCTCGCGGAGACGCAGGCCTTGCTGATCGAAAACGGGCTGCGGCACCGCGTCGAGGTCCGCGTGGATGGCGGCTTCCGGACCGGGCGCGACGTGGTCATCGCCGCGCTGCTGGGTGCCGAGACATACGGATTTGGCACGGCAGCGCTCGTCGCCCTCGGGTGCGACATGGCGCGCCAGTGCCACCTGAATTCCTGTCCGACGGGAATCGCGACCCAGCGTCCCGAGCTGCGCGCGAAGTTCCGCGGCTCCCCGGAACAGGTGGTCGCTTACTTCACGTGGATCGCGGAAGACGTCCGCCACATCCTGGCGGCGCTGGGCTGCCGGTCCATGGACGAGATCATCGGACGCGCCGACCTGCTGGAGCGTGTGGACCGCCCCGAGGTGCCCCGGGCGCAGATGCTCGATCTGTCGGTGCTCCTGGCCGACCCGCTCGCGGACCGCGTCGGGCCTCGACGCCGCACCACGGAGCGCAACGACCGTCCGGATGTCGAGAGCCTGGACGAGGAAATCCTCCGCACCCTCGGCCCGCGGCTCGAGAGTGGTCGCCCGTTCGCCGGCGTCTACGATATCGCGAACCACCACCTGACCGTCGGCGCCCGCATCGCGGGCTATCTTGCCGGGCGCGGTGGCAAGGAGCTCCCCGCGGAGTGGATTCGCCTGCGGTTCCGCGGCAGCGCGGGCCAGAGCTTCGGGGCGTTTACCGTGCCCGGCATGCGCCTCGAGCTCGAGGGTGAAGCGAACGACTACGTCGGGAAGGGCCTGTCGGGCGGTGACCTCGTGATCCGGCCGTTCCGGGAAGCAGCGGCCACCGATGACACTGACCCGCAGGTCATTCTCGGCAACACCGCGCTCTACGGCGCTACCGCAGGCACGCTCTTCGCGGCCGGCCGCGCCGGCGATCGGTTCGCCGTCCGCAACTCGGGGGCCGTCGCCGTCGTCGAGGGGGCGGGCGACCACTGCTGCGAGTACATGACCGCCGGAACGGTCGTGGTGCTGGGGCCCGTGGGCCGGAACTTCGCCGCGGGAATGTCCAATGGCACCGCGTACGTCCTGGACGAGGCGGAGGTCTTCACGCGACGCGTCAACGGCGAGATGGTCGCTGTGCTCGATCTCGACGATGAAGACGATGCGCGACTACGGAAGCTCGTCCAGCACCATGCCACCAGCACAGGCAGCGGGCGTGCGCGTGACCTGCTCGAGTCGTGGGAGCGCTATCGTCCGCTGTTCCGGAAGGTCGCGCCCCACCCAGCCGTCGTTGCTCCGGAGGAGCCGGAATCGCCGCGCCGGCTCAGTAGAGGTACGCAACCGCCAGCGCGAACGTAACCTGATCCCGCCGTCCGGCGTACGCCGGCAGCGTTGACCGATCGTAGCGGACCTCCGGTCGCACCAGGGCGCCCGGCCAGGCTCGTACATTCAACGTCGCCGTGGCGCTACCGAACCGCTGGCCCGTGTTCGCTGGGAATCCAAGAATCCCGCTCGTGCGGGCGCCGTTCTCGTCGTTCACGTAGTCCCCGCGGAGCGCCGCGCCCACGGACGAGCTGACATCGTAGCTGATCCAACAGCCCAGGGCCCACCACGCCGCCGGGCGGGTGGGATCGGGCAGCGCGACATTTGCCTGCTCTCTGCCATAATCGCCCTGTAGCCACACCTGCGTCTTGCCGAGCTTACGCCAGAGGAGCCCCTCGACCCCGTACCGCTTGGCGGCGTCGTTGGGCTCTTCGGGACCCCAATACCCGACCACGCCCAGCGAAGTGAACGCGTCCGGGGAGAGCCCGACCCGGCCCATGACCGATTTGTGATTGTTGTTGTCTCCGACCTGATCCCACCCATTGATCAGGCGAAGCTGGGCGTCCAGATGGTCGTTGAACTTGGTTTCTACGCTCACTCCCGTGCCGGTGAAGTTCTCGACGTAGATGAACTGGTTCCCTTCCGACCAGCTGGGGTTCGCGACCGTTTCAATGACTTCGAGCCCCAGAAGCGTGGGAATGCGGCCGAACTTGAGCTGCACCCCGTTGCCGCTCGCCGTGGGAACGTTCAGCGTGACGTACAAGTGCGGCAGATCCGCCTGCGAACCCAGATCGAAGCCGTTCGAGCGGATCATTGTCGCGTCCTGCCCGACCAGGAGCTCCGTATGGAACCCGGCGCTGAGCTTGGTAGGCTCGTACGGCCTGTCGAGGACGATCGTCAGTGCGTTCAGCATGAACCGGTCCTGGAGCCGGTCGTAGAGCCGCCCGACGATCGTGGTGTCCCCGAGACTCCGCCCTGAGTACGCGTAGGATCCCTCAGCAAAGCCCGTCAGCTTGAAGCCGGCGAGGCTCGGCTGTGGATCGGCCTTCTGAGTGGTGTCAGGTGCGGACCCGGCCTGGGCGACGAGGGACCGATGCGCGATGAAGCAGGCGCACACGAGTGCCGCTCGCCCGACCTGTCGCTCCGGATGGATTGCCATGGGCGCCCATTTGCACAGTGAATATCATTTAGTGCAAAAAGTGCACCATTTGCCGTGCGCCGCGCTACTACCCGTTCAGGTTAGTCACATTGATGTACGGTCGTTGTTGCATGAAATGCACAGATTTCTATACACTGCTGTTGGCGGCGCTACCGGTAGTTCTGAAAAGGCTCGGTCAGGAGTCGGATACCCAGGGGGCTGTAGCGGAAGACGTGCGTCAGCCGCACCTCCTCCCCGACGCGCTCCACGCGGGTCTCGACGAGCTCCAGCTCCTTCGCCCCCCCCAGGCCCATCTGGTTCAGGCGCTCCGCCTCTCCCTTGCACACGTCCCCTGGCGTCGGCTTGGGATTGGGGTAGGCGTCTTCATGATGATGGCGGAGCGCGTCCCAGTGCTCATCGCCGGCGCGCTCCACCGACTCGCGGATGTCGTCGCGGGTAAACGGCATGGCCAGAACTTACCGCACCGGCAACTCGACGTGGAGATGGTCCGCGGTCCCTACGTGGCGCAGGGTCGAGAACCCCATGCTCCAGAGGTACAGCTGCACCAGGCGGTTCCGCAGGAAGCCGCGGCCAGCGGTACGCAGGTCCGCCGCGTGCGCGTAGCCGTCCCGTTGGACGTAATGCAGCGTCCCGTCGTTGATCGGGAGTCCCATCGCGGGGTAGTCCTCGGGCCGTCGCGCGAGATCGGTGATCACGGCCTCGCGATCGAACACGATGAGCGTCGAGAGGCCGACGCGCAGCAATGGGTGGAGT
>Ga0207663_10000048_pt1 | contig 64852 bp, 98 predicted proteins | sample LARL53metaG_FD_184346 | JGI IMG/M metagenome (GOLD analysis project Ga0207663, IMG submission 184346) | Corn, switchgrass and miscanthus rhizosphere microbial communities from Kellogg Biological Station, Michigan, USA - LAR L5-3 metaG... | ecosystem: Host-associated > Plants > Roots >...
GTGGACGAGCACCACACACACACAGTAATGCGCGACCGCCCCCCTCAGGGGAAGCGGCCGCGCGTGAGGCGGAGCGTATGCGGGACCCCCCGCGCGAGGCGGGGGGTCCGTTGTCGGCGCGCGGGTTACGCGCCCGCGATACGCGCGTCGCGCGCGGCGTTGACGGCGACAAGGTACGCGTCGGCGTCCGGGTATTCGTGAACGGGCGTCCCGTTGGTGGCGAGGTCGGATTCGACGGTGCCGAGTTCGTCGAGCGCGCGACCGTAGCGGGTGATGTTGTTCCCGATGCGGGCGAGCGAGCCCCCGGTGTGCGACGGGTCGGCCGCGTGGGCGACGTATTCGACCGCGTTGGTGTAGACCGCGCGGATGAGTTCGTCCGCCGTGGTCGGGACGGCCGACGCGCGTGAAGCGCCGTAGCCGAGCGATGAAGCGGAGAATGAATTGGACATGATGGTAATCCGATCCCCGGCCGTTAGGCCGGATAGTGCGGGGTGTCGCGTGGCCCGCGTTGGTTGGTTAGTGCGACGAGAAGAACGATAGCGGGGTGAGTGAGGGATACAAGGTGAGATTCGTACTATGTTGTGAGTGAGGGTTATACGACGTGGAGTAGGCGCCGTATGCGGCGCCGTATGGGGTGGGGTAGTGGTGGTGGGGTATGGGCGGGGTGGTGTGAGTGGCGTGCCCGTACGTGCCCGGAGGATGGGCGAGAGGCGGGGTGTAGCGGGTACGGGTGAGGCGGGGTGGTGGGGTGGTGGGGTAAGCGATAGGACTACGAATGGGGGATAAGTGGCCGTGTGGGGCGATGTAAGCCCGTGTGAGGCGGATCCGCGTTTTAGACGTAGGTCGGGTCGGAGGATGCCCGCGGCGGAGATAGTCAGTAGTTGGTACGGAGCGGAGCGCGCGTATCCGTAGTTACTACGCGGGAGGGGGCGCAAGTCGCACACTCTCACACAGACACACACAGCTCGCACCCTCATATAGCACTCTCGCATATAGCCTTCATTCTTCGCTCGCATCGCTCGCATCGCTCTTCGCTCTCATCCCTTCGCTTCGCTCACCAAGAATCCTTTTTCATGGCTCTCTGAACTCATATAGACACTCTCTATATATAGGCCTCATATGCAGCCTTCGTTCAGCCATCGCTCTGGCGCACGGCAAAAAAAGGGCGCTGCCAAGATTGCTCTCAGCAACGCCCTTCATTCGCTTCATTCAGCAGCTGGCTCTCAGCTTCACTGGGTCTGGGCCTTCATTCTCGAAGTCCATTCCATTGAAGCTCACACCATCTCCAAACACGTACACATCTGTCAGGAAGTGGCCAATCAGCCTCTGGCCATACAGGCTCACACGCCAATGGCTGATATAGCAACGGCCTCTCCACGAGATCTGCGAATGCGGCTTGAGCGTCGCTCGGAAGCTTCGCTTGTGCACCCAGCTCGTTGTGCAGTGGCTCACATCGCCTCTGTGCAGCTCACAGACTCGAATCGCACTGTGGCTCGCTCCCACGGTTGCGCCTGCACCTGAGATGGCTAAGGCAATGCTCGCCAGCACGCTCGTCATTGGGCCCATCATGAGACACCGTCCTCATAGATCGACTTGCCGTCATCGGTCACATCGATGTAGATGGGCTTACCATCGCTGCCGTAGACCTGGCAGACATAGGAGTTAGCCGACTTGTGCGTGCAGAACGAGACCGAGTAGTTGTCTGACCAGTTCTCGCCCGGGTCCTGGAAGAACGAGTTCAGGTCGCTCTTGACCTGGGCGGCTTTGCCAGGTGCACTCGAGCCGCAGCCGGCGGCTGCAAGCACTACGGCTATCGCTGCTGCTGTGATCGTCTTCTTCATGAGCAGGTGATCCCCTTGGCTGCCTCAGCAGCCTTCATGGCGCTCTGAGCCAGCTCTCGGAGCGTCGCAGGACTCGCAGTGCCAGTCGTGTCGAAGTTCTTGGCCCACGCCTGCTCCTTGGCCCACATGGTCTGGCACCAGTTGTCGGCAATCTGCTGGGCAGTGGGGCCACCAGGGCCATTGCCACAGCCGGCGACTGCGAGTGCTGCGGCCACTGCGGCCGCGATTGCTGCTTTGCGCATGATGCGCTCCTTCTGGTTGGTTGTTTGGTCCGCTTACTTAGCGGCACAGAGGCAGAGCGCGTGGCTCTGCCCTTGTGTCGCTACGCCAAGCAGTGCACGGCGAAGATCACGAGGGCCAAGACGATGGCCAGTGCGATGAAGCGCAGGAACTCCCTCACACCGCGTGCTGGGCCAGCGCTTGTTGGTGCTGGGTGGCCTCGGCCTTCTCGATTTCGAGCTCGAGGCCCTCGCGCACGATTCGAGCGACTAGCCCACGCTGGGTTGCGTCAGGGCCGATGAGCTTGAGGTCCTGGGCGCGCTCGGCCAGCTCGTTCGGGATGTACGTCGTGATGTTCATCTAGCTCATTCCCTCGATCCCGACGCGCACGATCTCGCGCTCGGGATAGTTCTTCTTGAACCACTCGCGAGCCTCTCGCTCGCTGGTGGCCTTCGTCATCGCTTGCGCAACTCCAGTCCCTCCGGGGTTGGTATGGGCAATCAGCCAGTTGGCTACGCGCAGCTCAGCCATCTGCGTTCTCCTCGTGGTGGTGGATGTAGCTGGCCCCACCCGTGTCGATCGTCCGCAGCGCACACGGAGCGCACACGGCGCCCACGTGGTCCATCGTCCATTCGCCATCGGCCACGATCGGGCACGGCTCGGTGGCCGGCTCCTCTGTGTAGGGCCAGTCCTTGTTGGTCTGGGGTCGGTTGTGCCAGTCGCAATAACTGGATTCGCAGTTGCATCTCATACGGCTCATACGGCCACATCGACGTGATGGCAGTTCTCGCAGCGGTAGTAGGTGTCCCAGCCACCGCCATAGTTCTGGGTGTGGCGCAGCTTGTGCATCAGCTTGCGCTTCCCGCAGGCCGGGCAAATGCGCCGGCCTGTACGGAGCTCCTCCTCGTAATCGACTTGGGATTCATGATCGTGGCTCTCTTGGTCGCTATCGGCCTCTGAGAGCCTCTCAGGCAGCACGCTGTAGATGTGGGCGTCGCTCAATCGGCCTACGAGCCGGTAGCGGTCGAGCATCCCACGCGTGTAGCCCTTCAGACGGCCTTCGGACTCGAGACGCTCGAGCACTTCGATTGCTCGGCCGAGGTCGCCTTCGGGCTCGGGGAACTCCGGGATGCAGCGCTCGATGCACCAGACGCCAAAGGGCCGAGACCAGTTGACTCGGTCGCCCTTGGCGAACTGCTTGCCGCATCGAACGCAGTAGCTGTCGCCGTATTGCGTGGCAATGATCACTTCTTGCCCTTCCCGACTTTGTGGCCGGCCATGTTCAGCGACAGGCCGGTGGTGGTGCTGAGGGCCATTGCTGGCCTCCTTCTGGTTGGTTGGTTAGCTGAGCAGCTTGAAGATGCCCAGCAGGTCGAACAGCCGGCCGATGCCATCGAGCACGCCGAGCGCAACCCCGATGATCCACAGCAGGCGCCTGGTCATGGCCGATCAGCGCGCCACGGCGGAACGTTGCTCAGGCACTGCAGCCGCGACTCCAGCTGATCGGCGCCCCAGTAGCACGCCTGCCGCGACGGGTACATGTCGTTGCCGTCAACCTGGCTGTGCATCAGGATCGACGGGTCCAGGCAGTAGTTGAAGCCGCCAGCAGCAATGTGCTGGAGGATCTGCTCGACATCGGCTTCGAAGCCCAGCGTGTAGAGCACGCCGACGGCCGACACGGTCTCGTACTCGCCGATGCCGGCGTTGTACTGCTCCATGAGCAGATGGCAGTGGGCGACCATCTGGTGGACCGCTTCCTGGACCTGCTCTTCGGTGAGGGTGGGCATAGCGCCCCTTTCTGGTTGGTTGACAAAGGACAGCTGCCTGTCCTTTGCTCAGCGCCCTGTCGAAACAAGACGCTGTGCAAAAGACCCGTCAGCTACACGAAGAAGCTCGCCGGCGCCTCACGCGCCGTCTTCAGCGTGAACTCGAGGTCCTGCTGCCTGCGCTCCGTGAACTTCAAGATCGTGCGAGCGCTCTCGACCTCAGCGTTGGCATCGGCAAGCTCATTCTCGAGCCAGCGAACGCGCTCAGCCTTGGCCTCGATGGCAGCAAGAGCGGCGATTGGATCGGGCATGATGCCCCTTTCTGGTTGGTTGGTTATGCGTTGAGCCGACGGACAATGTCGTCGACAGTGAGGCCGCGTGCGAGTAGCGCCGCGACAAGTTTGTTGCGTTCGCGTCCCCACGCGCGTCGGGTGGAAGGCCCGGTCGGGTACACACGCCGCACAAGGTCGCCGTCCGCGTTGCGGTAGGCATTGCCGAGGAGCGGGTCCTCGTCGTTGGTGGGGCGGTCGTCGCCAGGAGTCGGAGTGATGTACTCGAGGATGTCCGGGAGCACCTCAACCTCCGGGTTGGTGTGGGGCGCGTCGGGGATAGCGAGGATCGCGCGACGTAGGCGCGCAATCAGTTCGTCGGTGGTGCCGAGCGACGGTTCAGGATTGGGCACCGCGTCGGGGACCGAGTGAGTCGGGGGTCCTGTGAGCGGAAGCCGTGCGCGAGGGCGCGTCGGCATTACGTGAGCCGGAGGCGCCATCCGCTTGGGAGCCGGGCGAGTCGCGTACTTCTCGAGGTGAGTGATGTAGGCGACGACCGCACGAGCCCGAGTCGGGTAGTCGTCGGGATGGAACACGACCGAGCGCTCAAGGTCGGTCGGCGGAGTGGGTAGGCCGAGCGCACTCAGAAAGTCGCGGTCGGCGTCGGCGGCCCCACGGGGAGACAGGCCGAGTGCAGAGAGTAGAGAGTTTGTGTCCATATACGTGTATTTTACCGAATATGCTTGTAAATCTCAAGAAAGTGACACCGTTACGTAGCGTGGGGAGTTGGCGGAGAGTTAGGTCAGCTCGAAAATGCACGTATAGGCTCAGATTTGCTCGAGACGTGCTGTGCGCCGCAGAGCGCGCCTCCGCCGGCCTCGCGCAGAACCTAGCCAGAATTGGTAGGGGGGTTGGTTTTGGCTAGGTTCTCGCATCGACTTGAGCACAGGCAAAAAGAGAGGGAGCCCAGCGTCATGCTGAGCTCCCCCCTGGTTGGTCCCGTCCTGCGCGCCCCAGCCCTCCAAGATTGAGGGAGGGCAGCGGATGCCGATACCGCCGCCCTCCCTGCCCCCGGCCGCTTCTACCAGTTGGCGATGGAGTGGAAGTACTCCTCGCCTTTCTGGCTCGAGAGCAGCATCGCTATCGCCAGGTTGTAGTCATCCTGGGGAACGTTGTGCATGTGAACGCAGTAGTTGCTCCCAGGCCAAACCGTCACCTTCTGCTTCTCGTAGCCATACCGGCAGCCGACCTTGAACTCGGCCTTGCTCGGTCCCACATACGTCGGGGCATAGTCACACCGCAGCTTATAGCGGCGCTTGCCGTCATGGCTGATGACATGGAACCGGCCATAGGTTTCGTACTCGCGCTGTTGCTCTTCGTTCAGGAACGAGAACAGCAGCTCACGGGCCCTGGCGTAAGGACCATCGGGCTCGGCACGGCTCGCCCGGCATATGTCGCAGTTGCATCCGTCAACAGCCACCTGCCATCGGACGGATCACGATGATCTCCTCCGCCTCCGGGTCCCACTTCTGCATGATCTCCGACTCACCGGGCCCCGTGACCTCGATGCCTCGGTGCCCTTGGGCCACGAGACTCTCGAACGCGTCCATGGCCGTCTTGGTCTCCTTCTTGTCCTTCGGGTCCCAGGTGAGCGTGCTGTGCCCGTTCGGACCCATCGTCTTCATGGTTCCCATCGATCCTCCTGTTGGTTGGTTGGTGGGCCAGGCAGGGAAGTGCCTGACCCACCAGTTGGTTTGTGCCCCCGGTGTCAGCCCTGGCCGTTCGTGGCCAGTGTCAGCACGTGGTCGTCGTCCAGATCGTGGATCTCTGACCCGTGCAAGGTGGTCTTGACTGCAGTACTGACCTCGCTGCGGATTGCCGTTGCCAGCGAGTCGGCCTCGACGCCCTCCTGGGCGCCCTCCATGAGCTCGAGCTGGGGGCGTAGACCCTGAGCCGCCAACACGAAGTCGTCGGTCTCGAGGATGTCTGGCACGCCGCCATCACGAGCAATCGCGTAGCGCATCGTCCGGTCAATCGCCTCCTTGACGAACGCCGGCAGGTAGCCCTCCATCGATGCGTACACCCGGTCGTAGTCGAGCTCACCGAGGATGGCGGTGGGCACGATGGCCTTGACCATGCGCTCGACGCCGTTGCGGTCCAGCGCCCCGATGTGGATCACCGCATCGAGCCGGCCCGGCCGCACCATCGCCTTGTGGATGCGCTCCTTGTGGTTGGTCGTGAGCACCGCAACGATCTCGGTGCCCTTGGCCTGGATGCCATCGAACATGTCCAGCAGCCTCGTAATCCCGTCCCGGTCGTCGGTGCCCTTCGCGATCACGTCAACGTCCTCGAAGAAGACGATGCACGGCTGGTAGAGCCGAGCCATCCCCATCACCTGCTGGAGGTTGTCTCGGGCCGGGCGGCAGTACAGGAACGTCCACCCGTGGTTCGTGGCCACCTGAGCCGTTAGGAAGGCCGCCAGGGTCTTTCCTGTCCCGTATGGGCCCTCCAGCAACACCGCCCGCTTGCGCGGGATGTTCATCTGGCGCAGCACCGCCGTGTGCTCCAGCACCGACCACAGGTTGGCCTGCAGCTGCAGGATCGCATCGTCGGCATAGATGACCTCAGCCGGGTTGACCCCGGTGAGGTCCAGGAACTCCGGCTCAGCCTGGCCATCGACCGCCTGGCCCTTGTAGATCGAATGGGTATTGAGCTCCTCTTCGATCACGTCGAACAGACCCTCGATGTGCGCCTCGTACTTGCGGGGCGCTTCGACGATCAGCAGAAACAGCGGCCCCAGTTCCCTGCTGTTCTGGTAGTGCAGGATCATCGTCCCCTCGAAGCTCGGGACGTTCACCTGGCCCGCCGGAACCTGCAGCGTCTCCTTGACGCCGATGTTGATCGTGCGTCGCTCTGGCGGCTCCTTACCGAAGAACGTCCAGGTCGCCTTGCCGATCCCTGCCGAGCCGAATACGCGCTTGAGAGCGCGCTCCAGTGCCGCTGCCCCATCGTCGGGGCGGTAACGGAACTTGCGGCTGAACCGAGTCCGCGTCTCCTGCTGCTCGATGTAGTTGTTGAGGAACGTCACCGCGTCCTGCGGAGCCATCGTGGCCGGCAGCACCATCCGAGTGCCCTCACGAGCGATGGCGTCTTCGCCTACTCGCTTGGCCCCGAGTCGCTCGAGCTCTCCCAGGATCGCTTCCTGCAGTAGCTCAGCGTCGGTCTTCTTCTTCACCTGCCCGGACAGTGCCTCGACCTGGTCGGTGAGTTCCTCCAACGTCGGCTTCTTGCTACGACTCTGTGACACAGAGCTCCTCTCGTGTTGGTTGGTATGAGTTGGGCGGGTTGCTGGCCACTTCCCCATGCCCAATCCCCGCGTCTAGGGACAGTTGACCCCTGGCCAGAGGGAAACTTGCTAGAGCCGCTGCGCTAGCAGCCCCGTGCGCGGTCCCAGTCGCCACATCGCAACGGCGTTCTCAGGCACCCCCGACCACGATTGAGTGGCTTCGAGCTCGGTGAACCCGAGGTTGGCTACGGGCCCCACGGCGAAGATGCCTATGGATTCCTGGATGGCCACCAAGCAGCGGTCAACTCCGAAATTCTCCCTGGTGTAACCGCCCAGACTCTCGTAACGACTGAACCCGCCGCAGAAGATCGCCAGGTCATAGCGCCTCTCGTTGACGATCGCTCCGTAGTAGTCGCCACGGAGATCGGCCTTGGTGCGAATGACTCGAACCGGGGCTTTCGATTCGGCGTTGACGCTCGGCAGCAACGAAGCCAGCCGGCGGTAGCGACCCCGCACCACATCCCTGAAGCCCTCGCAGTTCTTCGGCAGGTCGCCGGCGTACCAGTCGCACTGTTCGATCCGATCGAGATCGGGCACCGACATGTGGCGGGCTGGGCTCATTCCAAACAGAGCCTCGACTGCGCACTTACCACTGTCGCCGCCTCCGACCACGGCCACGCGGCGCAGACCCCGCAGCGGGAATGGCTCATCCATCCGAGCCATGAACTGGCTGAAGGTAATCACGTTCCTGCCGCTGCTACCGAACACCCTCTCGATACCCATCCCTCGGGCATCGATAACTCGGCGCCCCCGGACCGTCCAGCTGGTGGGGTCCTTGTCATCGGAGCTGTTGATCGACACCGACCAGGCGGGACCGGGGCCATTGCCTCGCGTGATAGCCCTCACCCGCTTGCCGGTTGCCACCTTGGCGTACAGCGCCAGGGCCAACCGGATCGCGAAGGCGATGTCCGCATTGGACTGAAACTCATCAGCCGAGATCATCGAAGGCTGGATGAGCGCGCCCGGAATCGTGTTCAGAGCTCCGCCCGATCCTGGGACGTTCGCTGGACCTGGGCGATTGCGCGAGTTAGACCAGAACGACGGGCCACGGCTGGGCGCGAATGCCCCGCCCACCCGATCGTTCTGCTCGACCACCAATGGTGGTGGATGGCCGTTGGCCACGCGCACCGCGCAGTAGACCGCAGCGTGGTAGCCCGAGCCAATCACGATCTCCTCGTGTGGCCGGCTGCCCATGCCAATGTTCTTCTTGCGGTCGGCAGCCCAGTCCTCGTCCATCAGAGTCTCGAGCTGTGCCCTGGCCTTGGGATTCATGGCGATTGCCATGAGCTCGGTGGCCAGTTCTTGCTCCGCGCCCTTGAAGGGCAACTCCTGCTTTCGTGCGCTCAGCGCCTGCCATTCCTGGGCGTAATCGTTGAGTCGTCGCACGAGCTCGAGGCGCTTTGCGAAGCGTTCGGGCAGCGTGAGGTAGTTCATCGGCAACCTCCTTGGTTGGTTCAGGTTGGTTGTGGTTGGTTGGTGGGCGGACGGCGTAACCAACCAGGAAACCGCCGCCCGCCCAATCGCACGAGCCGGGAGTCGAACCCGCTCGCGCGCTATCCAGCTACCGCGATTCCCAACGTTGGGAATTCACCGAGCCCTCGGTCTACGCGGGTTGAGATTACGCTGCCACTCTCGGCGCAGGGCATTGCGGACCTCATCGGCCGAGTTTGCGCCGCTCTCGGAGATCTCGCGGGTGAGCTTGACCCGCTGCGCTGGGTTGAGCTTGCTCAGTGCGTTCTGGAACGACTTTGAGAGATCGCCGTCGTCGAGAACGGCATGGCCGAATGCTGTAAGGCGCCACCGGCGCTCGGTATTCGATGTCGGGCCTGGCTCGCGCTCGAGCCATCCGTAGCGCCTCATCCAGCCCAGCCGACCGCCGATACCTGAGCGCCGGCCTACCGCTTCGATGTCCTCTCCGAGTTGAAGGCGTACCTCGATCGTGGCCGTCCAGCCGTTCTCATCGGCTAGGTCATCGACGATTGCCAAGAGCTCAGTGTCTGCGATGCCGAACAGCGAGGCGTCGAAGCCCGGCTCGTCCGGTGGCTTACGAACCGGCGGCATCGGTCATCTCTTCGTCATCTCCGTTCCCGTTTTTGTTGGCCACCGCCCGTGTCAGGCGGTACCACTTGTTCAGACCCTCCTGGCGAGCAAACCGGATAACGCCGCGCTGCCGCAGTACCTCGAAGGCCAGCGCCGTGGAGCTCGACGTCAAGTCCTTGGCGCGCGCCCGCACATCGACCTGGCGGAATTCGTCGGACTCCTCCTGGACCATCTGCATGATGATCGCCTGGATTGCGTTGACCTTCCCCTCGCCGATCGTCCGGCGCTTCCCGGTCGACTCCTCCGTGTACGCCGCATTGCTCCCAGTTTTGTCGTATGAGCCTCTCGGACCCCTGCGCCCCTGGGGATTGCCCAGCGGCTCGCCCTTGAGGACCTTGACCGCACGTTGAATCCGACGTACTTCGGACTCGAGCGTCGCCAGCGTTGTGCGCACCTCCTCGAGTTGGGGCTCGAGGACCTTGAGCTCATCCTGGAGCTCGGCGATTATTCGATCTGTTCCTGCCATCGTTTACTCCTTGGTTGGTTTGTGGCCCCGGTGGACACCGGTCGCACGGGGGAAACAGGGGAAGCCCATACGGCGCAGTGCCCACCAGGGTTGCTCATGAACCTATAGCCGGCGCCAGCGGACTGTGCAGATGCCGCCGCACGCGAGCGCGTTGCGCATGTTGACGTTGAAGTCGAACGTGCGCCCTGCGATGTAGGGACCGTGGTCCGACATCACGCCGTCGATGCACAACGACCCGTGGCAGAACCTCGCCACCGCCCCGCAGGGCAGGATCAGCGATGCGAAGCGATAGCCGCTCTGCACCGTCCCGAACCCACAGGCGCCCACGCCCTCGGTGTCGTACCAGCTCGCCACCGCGTAGGGCATCTGCGCATCCAGCACTTCCTGCTCGTGCTGTCTGCGGGCTTCTAAGCGCCTCTGCGCCCAATCGTGACGCCGGTGGGCGTTGTACCTGCGGGCACGCCGCTGATGGGCTCTATGGGCCTTAGGGTGGCCCACAGGGCGTTGGCAGCGTTCGAGCCGGGCGAGCAATCGGCGATTGTGCCGGGTCATGTCCTTCGTACCCGCATAGATCGCATCAGCTGCCCGGCGGTCCATCTTGTAGGTGAACGTCTTGGGACAGTCGTTGAGCGCCGGGTGGGGCGCAAACGCCATAACTGCCGAGACGAGGAAAGCCACATGGCCTCCTTGGTTGGTTACAGGACGTCTAACGATGAGCCGTGAACAGCCAGATCAGCGCGCCCCAGATCGTGAAGGCGACGATGATCATCACGACCATCAACAAGAGATGGCGCATCAGTAGCGCGCGGGCTCGGGCTTGATCCCATTGAGGTTGAGGAAGTCGACTCGCGCTCGAGCCTGCTCGAGCAGCTTGTTGAGCTCGTCCTTGGGGTTGGCGCCCGGTTCCTCGATCTCGACATCGCCGATCCAGTGCGAGACCTTGGGCGAGTGGGCGTTGCCCCTGAAGTCCACCGAGACCCGGACGTACCAGGCCTTGTCGGTGTCGGGGATCGAGGCCTTGTAGTCGTCCTCGCGGACCACCACGACCTTGCCCATCTTGGGCGACATATCCCCGGGCTTCTTGCGCCACAGCATGGTCTTGACAATCTCCCAGCTGGGCGATGGCTTCGACTGCTGCGCGACAGCTTCGTCGTACACGTCGTTCAGCGAGAGTCTCCCGTTTCTTCGTCTCACGTTGCCTCTAATTCGGATCCCTCGAACTCGTCGAGGAGTCCGTTCTCGAGTTTCACGGCGTAGCGCAAGCGGTCGTCATCCTCCACCAGCGCGATCACCGTGCCAGTCAGCCCATGGTGCTCGTTCCAGGGGTGGTCCACGATTACACGCTGACCGCTGGCGAACGCAGGGCTCGGTCCGGGGTCTGGGTCATAACCCCAGGCGTCGAACACTCACACTCCTCTGCGGTTGGTTGGTCGCGGGTCCCCGCCCGCTCTGATGATCATGCGGATTTCCTGCTGGCGCAGCTCGTGCGCCTTCTCAGCAGACGTGTAGCGAGAGCACTGAAGACAGACCAGCCAGGTCCTGTTCGCGCCGTCCTGCTCGGTGACCCAGCTGGGCGACCTGCACTCGCCGCAGCGCAGCGGAACTGAGATCTCGCCCCTACGTATGGCCTGAGCCGTCGCCTGCGCCCGTTTGCGGGCCTTGGACTGCTGGTCCAGTACTTCGGCCCGGATTCGGTCGGCCCAGCCGTCAGAAGGGCTCACAGTGCGTCGGCCTCGCGGAGATCTATCTCGTCTCCGCAGCTCGGGCACTGATATGTCAAAGATATATCGGCAGGCCAGGTGTCGTCGTCGAGCCGCTTCTGGATCGGGCTCTTGACCGTCGCCGCCGGCATGTCGTTGCTCAGGTAGACCACGAGCCCGAAGGTCGTCGTGCGCTTACACAAGAAGCATTGCGACGCCACGATCGGGGCACGAGGTCTCTCTGGCCGGTCCCAGCCCAACTCGCGGTAGCAGGCCAGGCAGATGGCCCTGGTTTGAAAACTGGTCATCTCTCCTCCTGAGCGGCGGCTGGAAACCAATACGGAGACGGGGGCACCTCGACGCCCCGGCGTCTCATCCGGCATAGGCGACTAGCGGCCGCGTTGTAGGGCAGACCGAGCTTGTCCTCGATTGCCCAGTTGAGATATCCCTGGCGGCGCAGCTCGAGTACCGCTTGGTCGATTGGCTCGCTCTTGGCTCTGGCCACCTCGGCGACGTGCCGCTGACCGCAGGCCTTGCAACGGCCTTTGTGCTTGGACGGCGTGGTGCCGTTGGTCGGCGTACCACAGTCGATGCACGGCGGCGAGTAGAGCGTCTTCTTGCGGCACTGGTCGCTGCACCACTTGCGCCCCCGGTTGGCCTTGGGGCTCGGTGGAGGCAACTTGACGCCACAGCCAGCGCAGTGGGTCGGGTGCTCAGTCATTGGTTTCGCTTTCGCGTGAAAGCAGAAGCGCCCCATAAGCCGGGCACTCGTCGGCAATCTCTTGTGCCAGCCGTTGCCAGCGCCGCTGCTCGGCGGCGTTCATCATGCGGAAATAGCCCCATACGTCGCTCCCAGCGGCTCGACACCATCGCTCATACAGAGCCTTGCCGAGACTGTCGCTTTGGCTCATGAGCGGGTGTCCGGATCGCGTGAAAGCACAGCCGCCAGCTCGCGCGTCGTCGAATGCCAGCGTGAGAATCGCGCCTCGTATTGCTCCTGCCCACGCCACGCCTCCGGGTCGCCTTTGCGCATCTTGGTCAGTAGCTCATTTGGATGGCCAGGCGTCACGGCGTCCAGTACGGCTTGGTGCGCATCGACAACCGCTTGTGCCGCCTCGCGCAGACTGCTGCTTTGGCTCATGAGGAGGAGTCCTCCACCGTCTCACCGCCAGTCGCGCCCTCGGTCGGCTGATACAGCGGGTCCTTGGACCCACCGGTCAGACCGATGGAGGCGCGGGCCTCGAACTCGCAGCTGTGCTGCTGAACCTTGATGCGCTCGTCGTTCTTGACGATCGTCGTCCAGCGGCCCCGGCAGTTGGCACCGCCGGCCTTGCGGTCGAAGTAGACCGTCCTAGTCGTCATGCGGCTTCGCCTCGATCTCAACACGGAGCTCGTTGGCCACGAGCCTGAGCACAGATTGAAACCGCTGACGTTCGGCCAGTGTCATCTGCTCGTATTCCTCGAAGCCCACGGCAATCGTCCAGATGTACTGCCGAGTCTCGACGTCGAACTCGTTGAACATAGCGGTCACGCAGCTTCGTCCCCCTCGGGCACGTCGAGCGTGGCCTCGCAGATCGGGCAGACCCGGTAGCGCTCGAGCTCGGTGGGCTTGACTACCCCGGCGTGGATCGCCATGTGGCGATAGATCGAGATGTCATCCATCGTGATCTCGTTGCGGGCGATGGCCTCATCGAGCGCTATGCGGATCTGGTTGCGGTCGCCCCCACCGCAACGCCGCATGCGATCGGCGAGCTCGAGTAGGTCGCTACGTGCCTGTCCTGTTTCCCTTTGGTTGGTTGACACTCGGTTCCCTTTCTAGTCGCGGCCTGTCTGGCCGTGGGGTGGACTCAAGGTGGTCTGTTTCATGTGCGGGTCTCTCAACCGCAGTGCCGGAATCTCTCCGGCCACCATTCCCGGTCCTTGAGTCCACCTCACGGCCAGTCACGTCAAAGCTCAGTTGCCCCGGTATGAACGGAGCGTCTGAGCCAATAACGAACTGGTCGTGAAGGTCTGCCACAGTCGTGAGCCTATGCCGCAGCCGGCGTCGGCTCGAGTTGGATTTTCACTGTGAGCTCTACGCAGCGGTTGAGCTCATCGGAGGCCTCGGTCACTTCGTCATCATGAAGCGCGCGACGCGCGCGCTCGTTGACCTTGTCGACGTAGAGACCCATCGCCTCCAGCAGGATCTCCCGCTCATGGCTCTTGAGGTCCATCAGAACCCCGGCACACCGAGCAGGTGCGCGTGATGGGAGATCTTGTCCGAGAGCTCCGGCGGCAGCGGCTGACCCGCCAGGGTCCAGCAGCCATCGTCGGGGGAGAAGATCGCCATCACCGTGTTCTCGAGCTCTTCCGGGGTGGGAACCCGCAGCTCGTCCTCGTGGTCGATGTAACCCATGAGACAGCGCGGTGGCATGTTCTCCTCGGTCGGTAACACGTACAGCATGTTGAACTGCATTGCTTCCATTGGCACTCCTTGGTTGGTTGTCAATCCTCTAGCACAAGTTCGCTGGGGTCCACATCGATCTCGTCGTAGCCGTTCTTGACATCTACGCGTACCCAGACGACGTTGTCGTCAACATCCATATCGACCACCCGGCCACGCTGCTGGCTCGGAACGATCACGACGCCCATCCCGATCCGCACGTCCTCGATCTCCATCAGTCGCCCCGCTTGGACCGCAGCTGGTCGGCGAGCGTCGGGCGCTTGACCCGAGCCGCGTTGGCAATCTCGTCCTCGAGCCGGTAGGCCGTCTGGCGCGCCTGAGCCAGCGCCTCCTTGACGTCCTTCTTGCGCTCGGTCTGGATCGCAATGTCCAGCGAGCGGATGGAGCGGCGCACGAGCCCGTAGGCCGTCTGGATCTCACCGCCGAGCTTTCGCATCGCCTCGTCGCGGTCGATCAGGCGCTTGACCTCCTGGTCGTCGCGACGCTGCTCGGCCATCCGGCGCTTGTGGCGCTTGGCGTCGGGGTTGAGCCAGTTCGAGACGGTGGCCTGGGTCACGCCCACGGCCCGCGCGATCTCGTCCTGCTTGAGGCCCTCGGCTCTCATCTTCTGGACCTCTTCGACCTGCGCCTCGTACTTCGGGGCGTGGTCTTGGAGCCAGCGCTCGGCCTGCGCAATCGAGGAAGCGCCGCTCTCGACGACTTCCCCCCAGCGCCGGGCGATCCGCATGTAGGTCCGGCCCGTCTGCGGCTCGGCCAAGAAGTTCTGGGCCAGCCAGTCGAGCCACTCGCCGTGGCTGACCTGGGCGCGGGCCTCGTTGAGAGCGTCGCCGCAGAGCTTCGCGTGGCTCAGCCCCTCCTGGGTTGAGCTCTGAATCTCGAGCAGCTCGGCGTTGGCGGCCTCGGCGCAGTTTTTGAGCGTGCGCTGGGCCTGTTTCATCGCTACTGCCATGGACTTCTCCCTGGTTGGTTGTAGGTGGACATCAAGTTGCTGATCCCTTCCTTGGTGCCCGGGGTGCCCCGGAGGGACTGGCGTGGTGTGAGGGCTGAGTGCCGCCAGCGACCAGAGGGCATCCTCCCCGTGGGGGAAGGATGCGAAGTCATCCGTGTATAGGCCCACATAGGGCCAGGAGAGAGAGGCACGTCCATTCACACCATCCGCACAAAGTTATTCCCGTATCCCGTTAGTATACCGGATTGTCTCCGGAACCGCAACGGTTTTTAGTTAGGATTTCACCGTTTCCTGAAATCGCAGTTGGGCATCCTGCAGCCTCCGAGGAGGGCCATGCCGAGGTCCCCGGCGGGCTTCGGTCTTGCGATAGGGGCGCCGGCGTTGGCGCTTGGGCGGGGGCAGTTCGTACCCGAGCCAGCCAGCCACCACGTTCTCGGCAGCGGACGCACGCATAGTCAGGAGCGTACCCGGCCCCTATGATGGTGCCGTGTCGCAGCTGTCGCTAGCCCCGGCGGAGATGGACATTGAGCTCTACGCCGGAGATGGGGCCTCGATCACGATCAACGCCACCAACCCCAACGGCTCGGCGATGAACCTGGTCGGCACCGTGATCGCCCAGATCCGGGAGTTCCGTACCGACGCCTCGCCGCTGTTGGCCTTCACCATCGACAGCTCCCAGGCCAGCGTGGGCAAGCTGGTCCTGACGCTGACCGGGACCCAGACCGCGACGCTGGTGTCGGGCAACCTCGACCCATTCCGGGGGTTCTGGGACGTGCAGTGGACGGCTGCCGGCGCCCAGCCGCTGACGTTGATGGCAGGCACCGTTACCTGCGACCTCGACGTCAGCCACTGAACGGCTAGAGGCCCATGGCCTTCACCCTGGTCCAGCAGGCCGCCAACGTACCGGGGACCTCGCCTACATCGCTGTCGCAGGCGTTCTCGTCCAACGTCAGCCCCAACAACACGCTGGTCCTGATCGTGGTCCTAGCCGGCTCAGGCGCCGCCTTCGGAGCCGTCAGCGATACGCGCGGCAACACCTGGACCCAGATCCCGACGTTCCCGTTCAACACGGCCACGCTCAACACCGCCGTCTCGGCGTGGTGGGCGCCCTCGGGTGCGGCCGTAGCGGGTGCGGACACCGTGAGCATCGGGACGTGCGCCACCAACATCCGCGACTTCCTGATCGCCGAGTTCACCGGCCTAACCAGCGGCGCCGATGGCAACGGCCAGGGCGGCACGGGATCGGGTACGCCCACCAACACGCCGACGTTCTCCCCCACGGTGGCCGGAGATCTGGTCATCAACTTCGAACGGGTGGCCAACCAGATCACCGTTGTCAACGCGCCCTGGACGTTGATCGGATCGCTGCTGAGCGACGGCAACGCATGGGGCTATCAGGCGAGTGCGAGCTCGGGTACGCAGACGCCCAACATGACCCAGAGCCCGGGTGGCAGCTGGGCTGGGATTACGTTTGGCCTCAAGGGCCCCGCTGCCGTAGCCATAACAGCCAGCGCTTCGGCGACTGCTCAGTCGACAGCTGCGGTCACGGCCCCCACAAAGTTGACCGCCTCGGCAGTGCCCACCGCCCAGAGCACGGCCGTGGTGATGATCCCGACCACCGCCTACGAGACGATGATCCAAGCCGAGTCGAGCCTCGTCTCCTACTGGCGGATGGGTGAGGCCTCAGGCAACTTCCTGGACTCCAAGGACGCCAACCCCGCTCCGAACATCAACGGTGCGATTGCCCGACGCGCGCCGCCACTGATCATCAACAACATCGACTACTCGGCCTCGGGTGGTGGGGCATCCGGCACCTATGCCTCCGCGTCCCTCGGTTCCAACGCCCAGCCGGCCACGATCAGCGTCGAGCTATGGGCCAAGCCGGCGGCTTTGGCCCCGACCACGAGCCTGGCGCTGCTCGAGAGCTTCCCGCCGTGGCTGATCGAGATGACGAACACCGGTCGCTGGCATGTAGTCGTCCAGCCGGTGAGCGGTGGGAACCTGTCGGTCGACACGGCCAGTGCGGGCGCGGGTCTGCAGCCCCAGGTCGGCGTGATCCACCATCTCGTGCTCACCTACGACCCAGCGGATGCGCTGCGGTTCTACGTCAACGGGCAGCTGGTGGGTTTCGCGTCCGCCAGTTCGGCACTGAGCTACGCCGGGATGCCCCTGTACTTCTTCGCCCAGGACCCGGTCACGGCGGGGTTCCCTGGGGCGCTGGACGAAATCGCGATCTACAACACCGCGCTCTCGCCAGCTCGTATCGCCACGCACTATGCGACGGGTTCGGGCCTCCCGTATCTGACCGCCACCGCTTCGGCGACTTCCCAGGGCGCAGCTACGGTCAAGACCACCTCGCCGCTGGTGGCGCAGGGGTTCGCCACTGCTCAGAGCACAGCTGCAGTCTTCACGCTCGGCGCGCAGTTCCTGCTAGCTCGGGCCTTTCCCACGGCCAGCGCCTCGGCGTCGGTGTTCATCCCGATTCTGCGCAGTCAGGTCTATGTCTCGGCTACGTCGCAGTACCAGGGCATCGGCGTTAGCGCTGCCCTGACCACGGGGCGTCCCAAAGTCACGGCCTCGGTGGCGCTGCCGACCGTAGTGGCTATGGGGTAGGGGCGGGAATCCCCGTACGCACGCTGACCTGGCCGCGTACGGCCGTCTCGGTCGAGTCGTTGGCGATCCACTGATAGGACCAGACCTTGGGTGCCGGCGCGGTATCCATGATTGCTCGGAACTTGCCCAGCGCCAGGCGGATGACGCCCGTGCCCAGCGCCTGGTCGGTGACGGCACCGGTGGGGTCCTGGATGCGGCAGACGAGCGTGGCCGGGTCCATCAGCGCTCCGGTATCGGTGTTGGTCACGGTCACGTCGAGCCGGACCTTTGTCCCTTGGACGTAGCTCACGGTTTCAGCTCCAGTTCTCTCGAGGCCTTGTAGGTCAGATGATGCGCCGAGCTGTCTGAGGTCGCCAGCTCGAGGATGGCGGTATCTCGAGTGGTAATGCTGATTACCACCGACTCCTCGATGGCGAGCTCGAGCGAGGCTGAGGTTGAGGCCTCGAGGTGGGGCGGGAGCAGGTCGGGCGAGATGCCCGTGAACACGACCGCCCTGCCCTGCGCGCTCGCCGTGGCCGTGGCCGTCAGGCGTTGAGGCAGCGAGATCGTGGCCGTGCCCTGGGCCGTAGCTTGAGCGCTCGCGGTGAGGCGCTGGCCCACCACGAGGCTTCCGGTCGCAGAAGACGTGGCCGAAGCGCTCGGCGTAAGGTTGGCCACAGCGGTGAGCTTGGCTGTACTGGACGACGCAGCTGCGGCAGTGGCGCTGAGCAGACCAGGGGCATTGAGCGCAGCTGAGGCCGAGCTCGCCGCCTGCGCTTGGGCGAAGATCGCTACGCCCCCGTTGGTGACCAGGGCCGAAGCCTGGGCCGCAGCGGCCCCCTGAGCCGATATGCGGGCCGCTGCGGTCACGAGAGCCGTTGCCTGGGCCTGGGCCTGGGCAGAGGCTGTGAGGGCCGGAGGAGCCCCCACAGAGCCTGAGGCGGCACTCGTAGCCAGGGCGGTTGCCGTGAGCAGCTGAGCGACGGTGGGGGTGGCGGAAGCCTGGGCGGTGCTCTGACCCGTGGCGGTGAGCGCGGTGGGAGCAGTCAGCAAAGCTGCGCCCTGGGCGGTAGCCAGCGCGGTGGCCGTCAGGAACACCACCCCCGGGACGGTCAGAGTCGCCGAGGACTGGGCCGTTGCCTGGCCCGTTGCGGTCAGTAGGGCCGGAGCAGTGATTGCCCCAGCTGCCTGGCCCGTGGCCTGTGCCGTAGCGGTGAGCTTGGCCGGCGCCGTGACCGCAGACACACCTTGGGCCGTGGCTTGTGAAGAAGCCGTGAAGGTGGTCTGAGCGCTGACCAGCGCGGAGGACTGGGCGGTGGCGTTGGCTGTAGCCGTGATAAACGCCACGCCAGAGGCGGTGACCGTCCCAGAGCTCTGAGCGGTGGCCTGAGCGGTGGCGATGAGCAGCGCGGCGGCGGTCAGCGCAGCACTGGCCTGGGCGGTGGCCTGCCCCGTAGCGGTGAGGCGTGCGGCAGCGGTTACGAGAGCGGCAGCGCTCGAGGCTGCTTGCCCGGTGGCCGTGAGCAAGGCGCTGGCCGTGACCGCCGCGCTCCCCTGAGCGGTCGCCTGAGCGCTGGCGGTGAGCAGCGCCGGTGCCGTGACCAGCGCCTGACCCTGGGCGGTAGCTTGAGCGGCGGCGCTACCGACATCGGCGGCTCTGACAGCGGTGACGACGCCCGAGGCCGAGGCCGTGGCCTGAGCCGTGGCGACCAGCAGCGCGGGCGCGGTAACCGCAGCGGCTCCCTGGGCGGTAGCCAGCCCGGTGGCCGTGACCAGTGCGGGTGCGGTGAGCGTCGCCGAGCCGCTGGCCGTGGCGCTGGCCGTGGCGGTGAGCGGCTGGGGAGTGGTCGCAGAGGGAGCGGCAGTTCCGTAGAACGTGGCTCCGATCAGCACCCACTGGTTCGAGCCGCCGGCGGAGACGCTGAACGGCGAGAACCCGTCGCCAGGCGTGACCCGGTCATAGAGCGTCTCTGAGCCCTGGGTCTGCCGGGAAGTCCAGCCGGACGGCGCAGCGGCGGTGATGCCGTTCTCGGAGACGGCCATCACCGCGATGTAGCTCTGCAGCGTGAGGCGGTTGGCGAGGATCGCTGAGGCGGTGGTGCCGGTGCCGAAGGTCATCAGCGCGGCTTCCAGCGTGTCCACGCCGGCGACCTCGACGGCGAAGATGCGGTTCGAGGCTCCGGTGCCGACCGTGTAGGTGGCGGTGCAGGTGAAACTCGAGCCACCCGTAGCGGCGACTACGTGGCCCATCCAGACGTTCTCAGAGGACGACGCCAGGATGCCGTCAAAAGCGCCGTTGGCAAACTTGTCGACTACCCAGCCGGGGTTGCTCTTGCTGTCAGAGAGCGTCGGCGCAAGCGGCGTGCCGCCCGTGTTGTTCATGTAGCCGCACTGGACGATCAGGTTGCCCGCAGTCACGGGCGAGGCGAAGGCGGCGGTGGTGATACCCGTCTGACCTGAGCCCGTGACGAAGTTGCCGGTGGCCTGGACGACGACGGGGAGGTTGCCGACCGGTAGACCGGAGCGCAGGGGCACGACCGGGCCGACCCATAGCGGCCACTTCGGGTTGGGGTTTAGGTGCGGCTGCGCCGGGCCTCTGAGGGGCGGGCCTGGCATCTGCGGCTACATGCTGACCCAGTGGACTTGCTGCGTCACGATCGTCACGGTCGCCGCGCCCCAGCCCGAGAACTGCATACCACCGGGGACAGCCGCCGTGGCGCCCGTGAAGTCAACGGTGGCGACGGTGCCGCCCAGGATCGTGTTCAGGGTCGCTCCCGACGCCACCGGAGCGGCAGTGTTGCCGTAGTGGAAGGTGCCCATGAACCAGGCGGTGCCGGCAGTGCCCACCGAACGGACCGTCAGGTCGCCGTGCAAGAACCAGATCGAAGTCAGCGTTGATCCCAGAGTGGCCGCACCCGAGACGCCGAGCGGCTGGTTGTTGGTCGGCGCAGCGTTGACGGTGCCGCTGCCGATCGAGGGCAGCAACGTGAGCGTCAGCGACGTGGTCGAGGTCTGCACGGTGCCCGACGCCACGACGTGGAAGGCCGAACCGGACACGGTCGCGTTGGCGAGAATCGGGGTCCAGATCGTCGAGGTCCAGAGGCACGTACCTGGCGTCGCGGTGGTCAGAGCCGCCGAGGTCTGGGGGTTGACGGGCGGGTTGGCAGCCAGCGCCGAGTACTGGCCTACGGCGGCGATCGGGTCGCCCTTGCGCGCGAGGCGCCCGTTGATCAGCTTCCACTGGTGGCGGCCCTTCTGCGCCAGCCACTCGATTTCCTCGTCGCGTAGCGCGAGCTCAGAGCGGGTCAGGGGCTCTGTGTCCCAGATCGTCGCCCCTGAGCTTGAATCGGTTCGCCAGCTCATCAGTTCTCCTTGTTCAGGCCCCTATCGGCATCCGGCGAGGAACGGCAGGGCGAGCAACAGCGGCACCACCGGTTGTAGTGAGCGCGATCACGAGCGCCCCGTAACCCCCGGCGGGACTCTGGGTCGCGGTCGCGGTGCTGTTGCCGGCCGCGTTGAGCAGGTAGCCGGCGTCGTCGCCTACCGACGCTCCCATCGCGACCCACGCGCCGGTGAAGGCGCCGAAGGTCGCGCCGCAACCGAACATGACCACGAGCAGGCCGTTGGGCTGCGTACCGTTGGCGGTGACCGCCATGCTCGTCACGCTCGCCACCTGGTTGACGAACGCCAGCGCGCCGTCTTGGGTAACCGGCCCACCGGGCGTCGAGAACTCGCCGCCGAACAGCTCCATGATCGCCGTGGCGCCGCCGCTCCACACGACCTTTGGAGTGCAGGCCCCGGTGGCGGTGGCAACCCCCCAGGCACTGGCCAGCGAGATGCTCGCTCCACTCGCGATCTGCTGGCCGGTGCTGTTCCAGCTCGTCACGTTGCTCGAGGTATCGCTGAACGTCGGTGTGCTGGCGCCCGTGGTCAGAAACAACGAGGTCGCCACGACTACGTCCCCAGCCGTGACATTTGAGGCAAACGCCGTAGACAGGCCGGTCGTGGACAGAACCGACTGCTGCTTGGGCACCAAGTTCTGAACCGAGCCCCAGGGCATCGGAGCTCCTAGTTGACCAGCTCGACGAGGCCGGCCTCGGTCAACTTGTAGCGGTCGTCTTCTTCGATCACGAGGCCTGCGTCAACGAGCTCGTCGACATAGCCCTGCATCTCGTCCTCATCGCCTTCGTAGTGACCGGTGTCGTCGAACGCGTACTCATCGCGGGCTACCCAGATTGCGAGCGTCTCGACGGTGTTGCGAGGCCCAGTGCCGCCGTGCTCCATGTCGGTGATGTAGCCCAGCACCCGGCGCTCGAGCGAGTACGGGTCGAGCACGCGCTCGTAGTCTTCGACCACGTAGGCGTCAGACCAGGCTTCGCCTTCCTTCTTGGCCTTGGCCATGATCAGACCACGTTGAGGCTGAGCGAAAGAGCGGCGGCAGCGACGGTAGGTGGGGTCTGGGTGGTCGAGATGACCGTGCTCGTCAGCGGGCCGAACCAGAGCATCGCGCCCGCGCCGGTGGTGGCGTTGTCACACACTGCGAAGCCCAGCAGCGTGGCCGTACCGGCAGTGCAGGCACCGAACGTGATCGTGGCGTTGTTGGCCGACACCGAAGGCGTGGCCGCTGTGGCTCCGGTCCAGGCCGTACCAGCGATCGTCTGCCGGCCGTAGCCCGTGTAGCCGGTGGCCTCGGAGATCGTGGCGCCAGTGGCCGTCGAAGCGGGCGCTGCGGTGCACAGGGCCATCGCCACCGTCGTCGGCATCGTAAACGCGGTCTTGCCGTTGATGTGGTTGAGCAACGACACCATCGTGGCCTGGCCGATACCCGAGACGGCCTGAGGCACGCCCTCTTCGTTGAGCGTGCGCTGGATGCGCGGCCATTCCCAACGTTGGGACACCGCGAGCTTGGCGATATCGGTGAGCGTGGAGTTGAAGCGCTCATTCTCGTCGTAGCGCAGCTCGAGCCAGCGCTTGCCGTGGTCGGTGATGGTGGCTGGACCCAGCTCGAGGTACACGGGCTCGAAGCGCTGAACGTCTAGGTTGGACACGAGATGGCCCTCCTATGGGGGCGGGTGGCTCTAGATCCTGTCAGCGCCCAGACTACGCGGTTGCATCTGCTACGTCGAGCGGTTACGGTCGTCCCCGAACATAAGAGGGCGATAAGAGGGGGCGCGATCGAACAGCTTTCCACGGCCGGAAACCGTTCATTCATCAACCCATTTGGGGGTATTTCATGAGGAAGCACATCAGGGTATTGCTGCTGCTGACCGTGGCCGCACTGTCCCTATCACTAGTTGCCAGCTCGGTTGCCTCGGCAGCCGGCAAGCGTGGCCCGCGTGGCCCGCGTGGTCTACAGGGACCTCGAGGTCTCGTCGGTCCGCAAGGGCTTATGGGCCCGATTGGTCCCGCCGGTCCTGCGGGAGCCATCGGTCCTGTCGGTCCCGCTGGACCGAAGGGTGACGTTGGTCCGATGGGACCGCAGGGCGTCGCTGGTCCTCCTGGACCGGGTGGCGGCAACAACGCCTCGCAGTTCGTGTTCCGTGGTGACGTCAACACGCCCTCGACGACCGTGGCGACCTTCGATGGCGTCAAGCTCCTGGCGTCGTGCAACGCGCTCGGGCGCATCAGCCTGAACGCCGTGGCGCTCAACGTCGCTCCGGGCATTGTGACCGAGCGCAATGGTCTGAACTTCCAGATCATCCCGCGATTTGGCACCGCCAACACCACGGCAGCAATCCTGCTCACGCCGCTCAGCTCGGCCTCGAGCCGCGCTGACGTGACCGTCCACTATGTGTCGGCCAATGGCGCCAACACCACAATCTCGGCTGCTGCCGTCGACCTCGCCGATGGCCCCAATGGGCTCGGCCAGGCGTGCATCGTCGAAGGGACGGCAACCTCGTTCTAAACGCGGTGGTGCGCAATCACCGCCCGTCGTTCTGATCGCCCCCCTTACAGATCCAGAACGGCAGAGGGCCCCTCGGCAGGACGCCGGGGGGTCCTCAACTTTTAGGTCGTGTCGTCGAGCTGCTTGCCGACGAGCCGCAGCAGCCCGTTGATCTGGCGGGTCAGAGCATTGACCTGCTGAACGACCTGCGCCTGGGTCGGAGGACTCAAAGCCAGGTAGGCCTGGTTGGCGCTGATCGCCTGGGGAATCCGCGTGAGCAAGACCTCGGAGTTCGTCAGCGTGGTCGGCTTGGACCACGCGCTTCCGTCGTAGACCCAGCCGACCTGGGGCTTGGGGGTCTCATCGCTGATCTCGATGAGCCGAGGGTCGATCAGCTCGTCCTCGTGATCACCGATCATCGTCGCCGTCCCGGCCTCGTCGATCAGCGCGTAGGTGTAGGTCATGCGACCTGCACCACTTGAAACCAGGTGGGGTTACGCCCCTGCACATTGTTCTGCAGCGTCAGGTTGTTGCTGATGTAGGCCGTCATCCGGATGCGCTCACCGCCCGCTGCAGGAATCTTCACGCTGCACGAGCCGCCACCGGAGGCAATCGAAGTCGGGAAGAGGAAGTTCGCCCACAGCGCATATGAAGTATCGACGTTGACTGCGCCAACGGCCCCCAGCGAACCCGTCGATGCTGCAAACGCGACTGCCGTCGATACCTGATAGACGCCCGTAACACGGGCGGTGTACTCGCCCAGTCCCGTGACTCGGCCGTCGTTGTCGTTGAAGACCGACTGACCGCCGCTCGCCAGCGGATTGCCGGTACCGGGGCCATAGGCGACAGCGTTGAGGAGCCCCATCGACGCGAAGTTGTCGTAGGGCTGCGAGTCGGCCACCACCCGCCAGTAGTTGCCTGCAGCCGGAGTGGTCGTGTAGACGAGCTCGAGCGTGTGCCCGAAATCGACGCCTGTGGACGCAATGAGGCTTCGGCGGTAGATGGCGTCTCCCCCTCCGGCCACGACCGTGGTCGAAGCACCTTGAATCGCGACCCGCGTCCCATTGGCCGGTGTAGTCGGGAGCGTAATCGTCACCCCGCCCACCAGGACGACGACGTACTCCCACGCATGCGCCGTGTAGTTGGCCGACGTGCTGACTGGGTTTAGAGGCAACGCAGATCCCTCGGGCAGTCTAGAACGACCGAGGGCCCCCGACGCACTCCAGGGGCCCTCGTTTTATGAGCTGCTCGCTCAGTACCAGGCTCTTCGCCCACCGACGGGGTGGCCGGCGTATCCCAGTAGGAGTAGGAGCAAGCCAACGACCAGCACGATCACCCCGATGGTGAACAGAATCGAGAGCTGCGGGACCAGTAGCCCCAAGATCACGAGCAGCAGTCCGAGGATGATCATGGCCCCCTACCTACCCGCTGTGCGAGCTGCGACACTGCGCGCGTGTCCCTGTTCCAGTACATGCCAGTCAGCCAGGGCCAACTCGCGGCTGCGGTCGCCCAACTCAACAGGAGGATCGACAAGATGGCCACTCAAGCCGACGTTGACGCGCTCACCGCCGAGGTCAACCAGATCTCGACCGACCTCAACAGCGTCCAGACCGACCTGGACGACTCGACGACCAAGCTGCAGGCAGAGATTGATTCGCTGGCAGCTGGCAACCCGGGCCTCGATCTCTCAGCGCTGCAGGCCGCAGTGGAGCCCATCGACGAGGCTGTGGCCAACCTGGGCGACCACGCTAAGGCGTTGGGCGACCTGGCCCCCAGCCAGCCGGCCACTCCCGACCCCGCTGTGCCTGAGACGGGCGAACCCACCGCGTGATCGAGCCGCTCCTGATCCTCGACAGCCACGAGAAGTGGCGCCCGCTCGAGGTCGAGAGCATTCTGCGGGTCCCTTCGAAGCTCAACGGTCAGCCGTTGAGCAGCCTCGACCAGCTCGTGGGCGACGGGAAGATCGACATGCCTGCCGATACCGAGTCGCCCACCGAGCCGCTGGTCGGCTATCACCGGGTCGTGTTCGCCGGCGGGCTGTGGTGGCATCAGTTCTGGACCTGGTGGCTCTATAACCCCAAGAAGTACGCGGGGTTTGGCGAGCACGAAGGCGATTGGGAGATGGTCCAGCTGGGGTGCATCGACGAGGTGGGCGACTTCCCGGTGCTGATGACGTGCTCGCAGCACTCGGGTGGGGAGAAGCGCGAGTACTGGCGGGTGGAGCTAACCAGCGACCAGCCCACGGTCTACGTCGCTCGAGACAGCCACGCCAACTACTTCTCGCGCCACGAGGACGTGACCGACCAGGCCAACGGGGAAGGCGAGCGCCTGGTCCTCGAGTGGCGCGAGTTCGATACGTGGGCCGGGTTCATGGGCAAGTGGGGCAACTCCGAGAACAGTCCGGGCCCATTGACTACTCGTCGGGCTTGGCAAGCGCCTCACGCTTGGCACGGGCAAGCACGCGGGTAGCGTTCGGCAACCTGTCTCGGCATACCCCTACACGGCTATCGCGCTCTGCCTGTTATGCCGGTGGCTGCTCTCGGAGCCTTCTATGGGCGGACGGTCGGCGCTCAATCAACTGCAGCTCGTCCCGAGTTCGTCGCGCTTGCACCTTGCCGATGGAGCCGTTGCCCCAGCCCCAGCATTTCGACGCGAGGCGTTTTCGTCTTGGCAGTTCGCTAGTGTTTCGTCTCGCTTTCTACCTTGCCGTTGAGAGCCTAACCGCCCCCGCCACCCTGGGGGCGGTTTCTTTTCCAGCCCCGTTCGGGCACCCGCTCCACGAGGCCCCGGTCCTGCAGGGCGTAGAGCGTCGAGACTGTGCTGTTGTACTTCAGACCCGTCTCAGAGGCGATGAGAGCCGCTCTGACGGGATGCGGGCCCAGGAGGGATAGAACCCTCTGGTGGCGTTCGGAGAGCGGCAGCGTGGCTGCTGTGCGCTCTCGGGGCATGCGCTTGATGCCGGTCCGCTTCTCAGTCTTGCGGGGGGGCGGAGGCAGTCCGGCCTTCCCACGCCACGTGTGGCGGTGTTTGCCATCGCGGGAATGCCCGGTCTTCATGAGACTGCCGAAACCTAGCCAGAATGGGAGGGTTGGTGGATTTTGGCTAGGTTCTCGCCGACCAATTTTCCAGCCGCCGGCGCCGAAGGCCAGGTCGTCGAGTGGTGCCAATCCCAGTGCCGGGCGCCCAGCGGTTTGTGCGCCACCCAGCAGCTGGCGCCGATCCCATTGCCCATGGTAAGGAGCTCGTCGCGTGCAGCGGGCCCGAAGTTCTGAAACGGCCGAGCTGTGCCCTTGACCTGGATGAGAATAATCTCACCTCGAGGAGCGCTCGAGACCATTCCCCGCCCCGGGGGGGACATGCGTTTCGGGTAGATCGCACCGGATTTAGCGATCGCAACCAGGTCGGCCGGACCCAAGGACCCGGCCACCCGAATGCAGACCCAGCCGCACAGCTCTAAGAAATCGCGGAGGTTGCGCTCGCGTTGAATCCCGCGACTCATGAGTCGCACCGTTCAGTTTCTGAACGTCTGGGGTCCTCCCCGCCAATGCACTCCAAGAGCTCTTCGTACTCGTTGCGCCAGAAATCACGCTCGTCCTCCAGCTCCACGATTTGAGCTGCCATGTCCTCCAGCTCCTGCTCAGTCATCGTCATCGGTGATCGTTCCCTTCAGGGCGTTGGAGGCCATCACGATCGCGTAGGAGGCCGAGTCGTCGATGGCCACGCGGAAGGCCTTGTCCTGGTCCTCACGAGGCGGGGGATGGATCCCTGCATCCCTGAGAGCCTTGGAGTTCTTGTCGTAGACCGTGGTGACCGTGATCGCTTCGCACCAGTCGCCCAACGCGCGGTCGACGGCGGAACGTGCCGCGCGCGTCTTGGGCTTGAGGAACACGTAGACCGTGAATTCCTCGGGCTCGTGGTCGACGCGCAGTTCGAAGCCCAGCTCGCGCGCTTTGCCGATCCACTCGCCTAGGGGCCGGGGGTTGTAGCCCTTGACGATGGAGGGGACGGGCTCGTTGTTGTTCATGCGCTCTCTCCGTATTCGCGGTCCAGCCACCACAGCAGACCTAACTCGAGTGCGAGCTCCTCCGTGCCGGCAGGAAGGAACTGGCGGGGGATGTGCAATGTCCTCGAGGAGTCCAGCATCCCGTGGTGCCCAGCGATTCCCGTCGGGCCGCCACATCCCCAAACCCAGGCCCGTCGGTCCCACACTTTGCCCCCGGCCCGCTCGATGACCTGCTTGGTGATGAGGTGGCAGCGAACAAGGCGGCCATCGCATTTGGGGACCGGGTCGCCATGTTCCATCTCCCCGAAGGCCCCCAGCCAGCAGATCGCCAGTCGTTCCCGGGGGCGTCGCACCTTGCCCGCTCGTCGGTATGCGGGCGCGCTAGACACAGGCCATCTCCAGTTGGATGGCCTCCTCCCGTGGTCGTGAGCGTGCACGGCCCAGCATCGTGAGGATGCGGCGGTCGTCTAGGCCGCACACCCGGCATTCGACGAGGTAGGCCAGCATCGCGTCCAGTGGCGTAACCCGCAGAGGCGTCGAGAGCTTGGACCCGTCGTCGCAGACGGGACAGGGCGACTCCAGGAACCCGTTACCAGCGAAGTCAGATATCTGACCAAAGCGGTCGGTGAGGAACTGGATGATCGCCTTGCGGTTGAGCTCGCGGATGCGCTTCCAGGGGATCTGCTCGAGCACTGCGTGGGGGATCTGGGCCTCCTGCTCCTGAGCTAGGCGAATCCCCTGGTCTACGAGCGTGGCGTTGCGGAAGATCAGCTCAGCGTCTGCGCGCCACTGCGCCGGCGTACCCACATGTGAGCGCTGGCCCCGGCCCACGATGAACGGGAACCGGGCATAGCCATCGACAGCGGTGTTGAGCTCTTCCTCGTCGTAGCCCTTGCACCGGGCCAGGCAGTGCTCTAGGCGCTTGCCCTCAAGCTCACGGGTCTGGGGCGCGCACATGCGCTGCCAGCGAACCAGCACCCGCATTGCCTTCGGATAGTCGGGCGAAAGCTGCAGCGCCCGTTCGCCGTTGCGCAGTTTCTTGAGCTGCGAGTCCTTGATGTTGAGGTCTTTGGCCTGTCGCGCAGCGGTTTCCTGTGTCTCACGCAGCAGGGTGGTGGCGTCCTCGTTGACGATCCCGCATTCGATGCAGAAGACCGTGTCGGCGTCATGCGTTACCCCATTCATCGTTGTGTGCTCCCATGAGAAGTCGGGCTCCTTGAACTCCGGGCCGGATCGCCTTCACGCTGATGCGCGGGTGCTCCTGGCCGGAGTCGGCCGCTTGGATTAGCTCGTCTTCCAGGGTCTGCCAGTCGCGCTTGGCCTGCTTGAGGATCGCCTTGTCGATCGTGCGACGGTCCTCTGAGCCATTCTCCGGCGTTCTAAGGCCCTCCCCGTTGTCTGATGGGGGTTGGTCTTCGGGCAGGTCTGGATACTCCTCAGCATCGCCCACGACGGCTGGCAGCACCCAGTCCTCGCGGTCAACGCCGCTTGCACCCTCGAGAAGCTCCCAATCGGTCATCTTCTCGATGTACTTGACAAGACCGCGCTTGCGCTTGTGCGCCCGCTCGGAAATCTCGTCCCACATCTCCTCCGAGGGGTGGGCGAACTCTGGCGCCACGTCCTCGTACTCAGCTGGCTCAGGTACCTCGGGGGCCTTGCGCACCATGTACTTGTCACGCAGGTCACGCGCGCCCAACGCCTCAGCGTCGTTGAGCGCCTCCTTCTTGGTGACCTTGCCCATCTGCAGCTTGGGCAGCACGATCGCCACCTTCGAGACGTCTAGGCCACGCAGGGTGTCGGCGTCGATATCGCGCCGCACCACGAGCTCCCGCCATACCCCGACCAGCCGGTAGTAGGTGGTCGAGGTCATCGAGATCTCCGGGTCGGCGAGCCACTCGGCCTTCGTCTCACAGCCCAGCGGAATCCACCCCCCGATCTCGTCGAACTCATACAGACTCTGGGCTACGTCCCAGAGCGCCTGGCGCCCACGCAGCAGGCCCTCACGGATCGCTCCATCGAGCTCGTGGGCCTGCTCGGCCAGCTGCTGCTGCTCTTCTACGGTGATGACGTCCGTATCAGCCATGGGGTCCTCCAAGTCGTGAGCCATGCCGTGGCTTCTCAGAAAGGAACGTCTGGCTCGTTCGGATCAGCCGATACGGACACGGCCGTCGGGTCCGAGAGCCCTCGGGTGTCGGCAGGGAGGTCGTCGGTTAGACGATTGGGCGCCACGTAGCCCTTGACCCGGAGGATGGTCTTGCCGGGTTCTTTGTAGGAGTCTTCCTTGCGCACCACGCCGCCCACCCTACGCCCGACCAGGCGGTCGATGCAAGCTTGGGTCAGCCGGCAATGATCGGATGGATCGAACTCTCCCTTCTGGGGCACGGGAATGCCCGCCGACTCATACAGCGAGGTGACCTTGCCGAGGCTCCGGCCCTCGTTGTAGTTCAGCCAATCCTTGATCGAGCCCTCTTTGGCCTCGAGCTGCATGAAGATCTGGGGGCCCTTCTGGCCGCCCTGCGCGGTCGCGTCCTCCGCCTCGGTGATCGTGAAGACGTAGTTGCCTTCTTCTGAGATGTACCTGCTCAGGTACGGCTCCCACCGCTCCGCCGTCTCGAATGGGTTGTCGTCGGTCATGCTGCTGCCTCTTCTTTCTCCTGCTTCTCGGGGGTTTTGATACCTGCGACCTCGAACCACTCGGCGAGGTTGGTCTGCCGGTAGCCGGTCTGCTTTACGTCCTCTGTTATCAACTTGTTGAAGCGCCCACGCACGCCGACCGGACGGCCCAACGTTGGGACAAGCTGCGAGACATAGAGCAGCTCGCGCTTCTCCTCATCGGTATCGACGGCCACCGCGCCCGTGTAGCCGATCACGTCGACCATGCCCAGCAGCTTCATGGCCAGCGAGGGGTTGCTCGTCCCCGTGAACGGCATCGCGTTGAAGCCGCCGGTGGTGTCGTCCTTGACCGCGAAGTCGTGGCACACCATCACGAAGTTGCAGGGGGCCTCGACCATGAACCGGCAGAAGTCCTCGACCTCGCGCAGCACATCGCCGTACGCGTCGCGGCTGGGGCGCACGGCCCCACGGGATTGGGCGTGCAGCAGCCGGCGGTGTAGCTCGCCGACGCTGTCCAGGACCCACGTGTCAAAGCCGCTTCCGGTCTTGGGGTAGCAGGACCGCATGATCTCCGAGAGCAGGGGCTTCGGATCCTTGGTGATCGCGACTTCCATGATCCGGTGCTCGGTGTCGAGCTCGTGGACAAATTCGGTGCTATTGGGCTGCTCGGTGTTCAAGTAGCCGATCAGCCCCGGCGTGCTCCCCGCACCCGCACTCTTGCCTGTTTTCGGAGGGCCGAACAGCAGCACGTTGGCGTAGTACGGAGAGACCTTGGGGTCGTCTCGAAATTCCATGTCCTTCTCACTCCATTCGTTCGATTTTCGGCTGGGGCAAGTCGTAAAGCCTTGAAGCAGACCTGACCCCTGCTTGACAGGTCGCCTCGAGAAACGCGAGAACTATGCGCCCACCACAACCAGTTGGATAGAGCCGGTCCTCGTTGCGATACCACAAGCTCACTACGGATCCGAGCGAGCTCAAGCTCAGGGTGCTCAGCTCACCACCCGGGGTAGCTACTTTGATTTTCGTGTCCTGCGAGCCCTTGCGCCCCTGCTCCATGCGAACACGCCAATCATTGACTAAGTATTCGGATGGAACATGCGCGCGCTCCGACGGTGCCACGTAGGTAGATCGGACCGGAATTTGGCCGCTTCCGTGACAGGTTGGACACAGCATCATCGCATCACCTCTCTGATATCGCAGCCGTCGATCGCATCCCCGATGCAGGTCCAGCCTGGACGAGGACGTCGAGCGAACAGCTCGAGATAGGGGCCAGGGAAAAACTCCTCAGCCAGTTCGTGTAGATAATCCGGCTTGGCCGAATGCGTCATCGCTGGGCGCAAGAACGCCGCTCGCCGACCAGTTCGATAGGACGGTCTGCCCTTGCGTTTGGCAATGACAACAGGCTCGACATCGCCCCGAAACCAGTAGCCAACCCCCATGTGCCGCTTGAACGTCACCCGGCCATCAAATGATTCTTGGGGATAGCCCTGCGGACTGGTCTTGAGCCAGTAGGACAGCGTTATCCACTCAAAGCCCCAGGCCTCAATCAGCTGTACTGCGGCAGGCATCATCGGCCCCGTTGTCCACAGCAGCACGATGTCGGTGACCCAATCGCCTACCGGCAGAGCAGCCAAGTCCTCAATGCCAATCGGCTCATAAAGCTGGCCTGAATAGCCGCTCTGCTTGCTGTCTGAACCGTCGACCGAGACCTTCGGAACCCTGTATGGCCAGGGCGGGTCGACGATGGCTGTACCAAAGCTCATTCTCGGGTCCGCTCGCGCTTGGGTGGAACCCGGTCATACAGGGTGTCGATGTAGAGAGTGTCGTCTGGGTTCGGACAGACGTCTGAGAAGCGGCACCCGCTGCAGATGTGCTTGTGGGCATTGCGAATCGGCCACTTGTCGCCAGCGTCGAGCTCGTGGATGACCTGCCCCGCCGCCACCAGCTCGCGCGATGCTTCCTCGAGCTGATTGGGCCGGAACAGAATCTCGACCCGTTGTTGCCAGCGACGTGCTCGCAGAGCCTCAATCTTGGCCGGCAGAGGTTCCTCGCCCAGCTCCTCGCAGAGCTCGACGTAGGAGGCCTCGGTCGTGAGTTCTGACACGGCCTCTGAGGGCTTGCCCGAGGCCAGCGTCCGGGCCTCGTCGGGGACCCGGTTGAGGCGCTCGTCCATGATCACCCCGACCACCGGGTTGCCCGTCAGCTGCTGGCGAGCCCAGGCGTACCAGAGCTGCTGGCGATCCAGGTCCAGCTGCTTACGCGGCGTAAGTTGGCCGCGCAGCTTGAACTCCACGATCCATTCGCCGCCCTGGCTCTCGAGCACGGTGAAGCCATCGATGCGGCCCTCGAACCGGTACTTGGTCGAGGCCTGCCCGCCGTTGCGCGAGCGCAGCGGCACATCGAAGTAGCCCTCCAGCTGCGTGAGGTTCGGCAGCCGCTCCGAGGTCTCCATGTAGTGCTCGAGCAGTGCGTGCAGACGGTTGGTCTGCGCCACCTCGATCTCAGGAGCCACGTATACGCCGGACTCCGCCTGCTCGGCGATGTCCTGGCGGTAGCTCCAACCTAAGGCGCTGTGAGCCGCCTGGCGGGCCAACTGGGGGTCATAGACGCAATCGAGGTTCTCTGCGTCTCTGTAGGCGTGCCAGGCCGCCACAGCGGCACCCCAGGCTCGCCCGTCACTCAGGATCGTGGCAATGGCCTTGCGTCGCAAGGAGCTGCCGGCGAGCTGGTCGCCGTAGGCGAAGTCCCATCTCGCGGGGCATGTGAGAGCGGTGCTGATCTCGGAGTACGACAGAGACCGCGCCACTCGCGGTCGCTTCCCATTCATCGGCGCGGACGATATCACCGTATACGGCCGGTATATCTTGCGGCTGCCTGCTTCCTGGGCCAGGACAAAAGAAAAGCCCCGCAGCTAACACAGCGCGCGGGGCTCTTCTCGATGAATAGGGGTCGACCTGCCCGGGCCGACTGTCTACGTCTACATGGGGCCAGGACGATACATCAACCCACTGCCACCTTGGAAGCCTCCCGGGCCTCGCGGTACGCACGAATATCGTCCGCAAGCCACAGACGCGTCGCCTTGACTCGGGTGATCGGCTCCGGGAGACCTCTCCATCTGTCGAGGTTCCCCGTCGTCGTCCCGAGCTCTTCACAGACCTCTGCTACGCCCCAGAGCTCTGGAAGTTGGCGATCTGTCTGTTGGGAGGCAGAGCTCACGTCTTGGCTGGAACCTTATCTGGCTCCGGCTGGCGCTTGGGCTCGCGCTCAGGCACCGTCTCCGGCTCCTCGGGTGGCTCTGGCATCTCCAGAGGTTCCACGTAGATCGTGCGCTCTTCGCGACCGATATTGATGGGGATCACCACCTCTCTACTCGTTGAACTTCGGGTGTGCGGCCAGGATCTCGGCCATCGAGCGCGGGCGCCGTGGCCGACCATCATCGCCACGGTTGAGCACATCGCGCAGCTTCACCGGGACCGCGTAGGCCTCCTGCAACGGCTCAGCCAGATGCTGAGCCTCGAGCGGGCAATACAGGACCAGCGGGTAGGAGTACTGCGAGCGCCATCCCTGGGTGCCCTCTCGAACCTTGCCCGAGTTGCCGACCATGCCCACGATCGTGAACATGTTCGTCTCGTCGTAGTACTGGTTGTAGCCCATGCTCATCAGATGACCGAAGTCCTTGGCCGAGTAGAACCCGCAGCTGCAGTTCTCCCCGGGGACTCCGATCGTGACCTCGAGCTCCTCGCCCGTGCCGTGCTGCTTGACCTTGCGTGGTTGCGAGCACGGATACGCCGCTGAGCAGATCGCCTCGGCTCGCCGGCGTGGGGCCCAGTAGTAGCCCCACGAGACCGAGTACAGCTTCGGTGGCACCCCGTAGCGGGGTAGCTCAGCCGCCACCGACCACGCCCGCCAGCCCTCCCGAACCTCGACGTAATCGGGGACTCGGAAGTTCTTGGCGGGCAACTTCTTCGGATCGAAGTAGGGGTAGATGTCCCCCTGGTCAATCTTCTTCGGTTGAGTCATCTAGCTCCGCTTCCGATTTCTTCTCGTCCTCTTCGAGGACCTGGGCCAGGAACTTGTCCAGATCGGCAGGTTCAACCCGATCTTCCTTGGCCGACTTGGCCAACTGCTGCGCCTTGGCGTCGATGGCGTCATCGTCGTCGTCCTCGGCGAGCCTCTTCTTGAGGCTGTCGGAGAGGTCCCACTTGACCCTGGGACCGCCGCCGGGCGGAACCCGCACGACCTTCATGTCGTCGGCCGCGCGCTGCAGCGTCCGCTCCGACATCCCATACTGCTTGGCGTCTTCGCGGATCTGTTTGACCGGCACCGGCTTACCCGCTTCGACCAGGTAGGCCGTGAGCCACTCCGACGCCATCTTGCGTTTGTCTGATGGACGCCCGACCTGGCGTCCATGGCGGTAGCGCCCATCGAACAGGCGCATCGCGTCGAACTCGACCTCATCGTCGAAGACCAGGTATGGGACAGGCCCAACCCGGCGCAGCTCCATGGTGTCGAGTCGAAACTGCACCGCCTTGGGCTTGTCACGGATGTTGGCCTTGACGCAGCACAGCATCCGGTTGTCGTCATCGGTGGGGTCGACGCCGAACACGAACGCCATCCTGGCGGCCGCCGGCAGGCCCGATCCCGTACCCCCAATCGCATTGAGCGGCTCCCCATGGGCGGGAATGCGCTTGAGCGCGTGCTCGATGATGATGCACGCGGTGTTGGTTTCCTCGAGCATCTCGCCCAGCGGGTTGAGCACCGTGCGGATGTTGTCGGAGTGTCTGGATACGCCCGGACCCAGGTGGGCTGCGAACGGATCGATTACCAGCAGGTCGATGTCGTTGGCGTTGATCTGCGCCTCGAGCTCAGTCAGCTGAGCTGGGAGCGAGAAGCGCCACAGATCGACCCGGTCTAGGTCTGCCCCCGCCGCTTCATAGCGGGGCTTGGTCATGATCGAGCGTGAGTCCTCGATCGCCGAATGTAGAACGTTGCCACCCTGTTTCGTCACATCGGCACCGACCGCAATGGCAAACAGGCCCTTGGCCTGATCGGGGCGTCCCGCTACCACGGAGATCATCCTCCGAGGTATGCGCTCTTCCCAGAGCCAATCGACGCGCTCGGAGCGGATCTTGCTGGCCTTGATAGGTCCAGCCATCACTCCCCTTTCGTATGAGTTACCTCACGAGCATGCCGCCCCCACCGGACCGATCCGCAGTCCGGCCGTATACGAATTATATACCCCAGAGCTCCCCGGCGCCACCGTTTTTCGTTAGGCGTCTCGTGATCGAAGGGCGCCTCGCGAGCCTGGTGAAAGGGTGGACCGTGCTCGCGTGAGGCGCCCTCCTACCCGATGCAGCGAGGAGAGAGGCACACTCCAACGCTGGCGTCAGAATACTCATTTCTTCGATTCCTGCTCTTCGCGTTTGGCGTCATCGAGCCGCTGCTTGGCATAGACGCCGCCCGCTGTCACGAGCGCCACGAGCACCGACCCCGTGAACCTGATCAGGTCGCTGGGGTTGAAGATGTCGATCGCACCGATCGCCAGCACGCTCCCGAAGAACGCGCTGACCCCCGCCCAGAGAGCGACTTGGTGTTCCCTCACCGACCCGGGGTCCCCAGCGAGTGCCAGCCCTCCACCCAGCCCCCGTCCTTGGCATTCCAGCGATGCTGGATCTCGCCCGACTTCAGCTGCACGAAGATCTCCTGGCGACCGTCGGGCATCGTGCCCACATCGAGCGCGTGTACGTCGGCAGGCAGCTCGGGCCTCGGCGTAGACGCGCCGCAGAAGGTCTTGGCGAACTCCTGAGCCGTCCCGTGGAACAGGTTGCCGTCACCGCCCTCACCGGATATCCCCGGCAGACCGGATCGGTCGGTGTACTGCCAGAGCTCGTGGGGGAGCGTCGGCTCAGTCGAGCGATAAGCAGCCACCCACCGAGGGCGACGCCAGCGAGCAGCGCCGCCCAGCTTGTCGTTGAACCAGCTCTCAGACGCATAGAGCGTGCTGGGCTGGCCGTAGTGGGGATCGACGATGTCTACCCACGCCTGTATCCGGTCCGTCTGGTCACCCGCACCCTCCTCTGAATCGACGATCACGAACTCGTTGTCGCGAATCGGCCCCACTGTCGCAATGAAAGCGCGCGCCTGCGCCACCGAGGTCACCTCGTCGACCAGATATTGGTACCAGCCCAGAGCGTCGAACTTGAAGCCCCGCAGATAGTCCCTGCGTGCCGGCCACTTGTAGTCGGGTCGGTTGCCGTTGTGGGCCCGCACAATCAGGCAGGTATGACCGCCCCTGAGGTAGGCGCCAGCATCGATGTCCTGATACTCCGAGATATCGGCCAGGCGGATATCCATTACTTGGCGCCAGGTGTTCCCAGGCTGTACCAGGCGGCGTTCTTGCCCTTCTCGGCGCCGGCCCAGCCGCCTTCCTTCGCCTGCCATGCGTGCCAGATTTGGCCGCTCTTGTCCTCGACGAAGACCTCGAACCGGCCGTCCTTCATGGTTCCGACTGCTAGTGCCACGGTGTCCTCCGGAGGTGTGGGGATAGGTGCTGGTGTTGCCTGCCCATATGGTCCCGGATCTTCCCCGGTCCAATGGCCGGCTTGGTAAAGAATGTGCCACCACTCGCTCTGAGCATCCGACCACTGCTTAGACCAGCCGTACTTGGCGCCGATCTGATCGACCATCACGCGCATCTGCGGAGTGGCCAGGTCCACCGCTGTGCCCCAGCCGTGGTTGCTCGTGCCGGGAACGGCAGCGAGGTTGCCTCTCCCGCTCAGATACAGGGCGTAGAGCTCCTGCTGCTGGGCGTAGCTGCGGTAGGAAGACTTCGAGCCGGTGGGGTACAGCTCGAGCCCACGCTCTCGCGCCTCGACGTTCATGGCGTTCCAAGCCGCCGCACAGTCCTTGCGTAGTTGTCCCTGAGCGATGGGGGCCAGCGAGGAGGCGGGTAGCTGTCCGTTGCTGGCCATCATGAGATGTTGAGCTCGAAGGCATTCATGCGCTCGAGCAGTGCCTGGATGTCGTCAGGGGGCGAGTCCAGGCTGATCGAATTGGCCTTGCTCGCATCGTCGTATTGGGTCTTGACGATCCGCCGCGCACTGGTATCGGAGGCATCGAGGAAGGTGATCCAGTCGCCGGCTCGAACCATCCAGGAGGGCCACGAGACTCCGGTCGTGGCGTCCTCGACGTAGCCGATCAGGTTGGCCTGGCCGGCGGTGTTCGAGCTCTTGAGCTCCTCCAGGTAGCGAGCGCCGATGCTGATTGCCCCCTGGAGCTCGGACGTGTTGACGTTCAGCGGCGGGGTGTAGCGCGTAATGCCCGCAGCCGTAGCCGGGTTTGCGGGGTCTGGGTCGTACAGGCTCGCATCGGTGTACTGGGTGTTGGCACCGGGTGGGCCCACCGAACGGGAGGTACCGACCTCGTCGGCATAGGTGATGATCACCCCGTTGTAGATGCGATCCACCTGGGGCCCCGTGTCTGCCAGCTGCGCCTCACGAACTCTCGAGACCCAGTTGCGGCCACGCTGGCCCCAGCCGTTCATGTAGTACATCGGGCCCTCCCATACGGCCCAGTCGAGCAGGTCGTACTTGCTGACGTCCTTGATCATCTCCGAGACCGTGGTGGGATCGAAGTAGGCCGCTTGCGGGATGACGAACGTGGTGGGCTGAATCGTGCCTGTTGGCCCGATGCTGAAGTCGAGCAGCGGAGCCCAGCGAGCCAGCGCATTAGCCACGACGTCGGAGGCCAGAACCCCGATGCCTCCGCTCTGGCCAAGTGCGCCTGCGATGGGGATGCCCGAACGACCAACCACGCCTAGGAAGGTCCAGTTGAGCGCATAGTTCACGGCCTCGATGCCTCCGCCCCCCTGGTAGCTCAAGAGGACATACGCGACCGTATGAGCCGGGTCGGTGGGTGTAAACACACCTGAGCCTGGCCCGGCTGCACGTAGCGTTGTAACGATCTGGTAGGCGGTCTGGTTGGGGTCGTGGGCCAGGTAGACGTACCAGTTCCAGTTGTTGTCGGCAGGGTCGATCGCCGACGCTGTAGTCCCCGTAGGGTCGGCCGGTCGCATCCACGCGTAGTAGAGACTGCTCAGGGGAATGCCCTTGGCGTCGTACATCATCTTGCACTCGTGCGTCCGAACCCACGGGCCACTGAATCCGACGGACAGCGCCGGCAGGCCTGTGGTGGGGTCGGAGACCGTGCTCCCATCGTCAGCGTCGGCACCGGCGATGTAGTCCGCAGCTTTCAGTGACGACGTGATCGCCGTCCAGTTGGCAAAGCTCGAATCTATGTAGATCTCTCGAGCTGAGGTGTTGTCATCGAGGTGCGACTGCCAGCCCACGAGCTCGACGTTGACCGAGCTCTGATCGCCGCTCTGGCGCGGAGAGGCCTGGATGCGGCCCTCCCAGGCGATGTCGCCGCCTACGCCCTTCCACCGCACGGTGTCGAACTCTCCGATGTCAGCGAAGAAGCGGCGCATGTCGCGAGGCAGGCTGACGCTGGCCGACTCAAAGCCTCCCGGCATCGTGGTCGAGAAGCTCAGGCCGTTGGGCAGATTGTTGGGGTCGCGAGCATCCCCGGCCCAGCGCGCGTAGGGCCCGTTGAAAACCTGGACCTCGCCATTGAGGCGCAGGGGCATGCGCTCCCGGACTCTCATTGGCCCAGCAGCCAGCAGGGTCGATAGTTGACCTGGGCGGTGAAGGGGTCAAAGCCCGAGTCGGCCACGCTTGCCAGGTCGCCTCGCGAGGTCTTGAGCAGCATCTCGACTGGGCGACCCTCGAGCCCCGAGACGGGCAGGCGCGGGTAGTCGCCCGTACGACGAGACATCGGAATCCCATCCCGGAAGAAGCCATCCGAACGGAGCTCTGCGGGGCCAGCGCCTGACGGCGCTGCCAGCACGGCGTCGGAGTTTGCGCTGCGGACCGAGAAGTTGTCGTAGTAGCGCGAAGCGGCCCCAGTGCCAGGGGCGTGGTCGTTGATGCCCACATTGCCGGTAGCCAGCGAGCCACTCGGGTTGGCGAGTTCCTGATGCCAGCCCTGAAGCACGACGATCGGGGATTGCCCGCCTCGGGTAAACAGCTGACCGAAGGCCTGGCCACCGAACAGCACCCGGAGGTTGAGCGTCATCCAGGTGTCGTGGTAGTTGAGGATCGGCGCCGACCCCAGCTGCGCCACCAGACCCGCGCCGTAAGCGACCCACAGGTTCAGCGCAGCAGCGCCGTTGGAGTAGCTGGCCACCAGGATGCAGGACTTGCCGGCGTTGTAGCGAGCAAAGATTGCCTGGTTGAAGAAGGTCGCCGAGGTCAGGGCGCCACCGAAGTAGAAGTCGCACTGGACCTCGACGTTCGTCGCGCTATAGCTGAGCACCGCAAAGCGGCCGGCGGTGGGGTTGCCGGGGCCATCACTGACCGTCGTGCGCGTCAGGGCAAACCCATTGGGCTGAGCCACTGCGACGAGGTCGCCGGTCCCACCTGAGCTGCTCCAGGTCCCGCCCGAGGCTGCCGTTCGACCATTGACTCCCGCTCCCGCAGTCATGGTGTCGAAGGTGTCGGATCCGACTAGGGGCTGGACTCCGGTGACCAGTAGTGGGGGTGCGGTGGGGAACCACGAGCCCTCGTCGAGGGGCACGAACCACAGCCGGTCGATGTATACGTCCTTCGCGCTGAGCCCCGGCGTACCGTAGGCCTGGATCGAGGCTGCCCAGGTCGATGGGTTGTTCGGCTGTCCCGGCAGCTGTGGAAGGATCACCTGGCCCAGGTCCATGATGAAGAAGGCCTGTGAGCCTGGGATCTGCACCATGGGGTTGATCGTCTTGTACGGCGCAGGACTGGTCGACCAGGCCAGGCGAAGCAAAATGGGTGGATCTGACGAGCCGGGCGCATTGCCGTTGGTCGTGTAGACACGGGCCAGAACTCGATAGGTCCCAATGTGGGTGAGGTTGTCCCAGAGCGAAGGCACGTGGGGAACTGCGAGGTCCACAACCGGCACCCAGGTGCCCTGCGCCAGACCCTGTTGCCTGCCCGCCGTGCCGTTGGTAGCACCCGTCAGCCCGGTCGAGACCAGCGTGGTCAGGATCGTCCCGGCGTAGAGGTTGGACGAGTCGAGGATCAGCGGGGCAGCGTTTCGGTAGGCGGTGTGGCTGCCGTCCTGCGGCGGTGAGTAGCGAGAGCGGAAGCCTCCGAACATCGCGTGCTGCTCGGCTCCCCCCGCACCATTGGTGACCACGATGCGCGTGCGCGCAGGGAAGTCGCCAGCGATGAAGGCCTGGCTGCCGTTCTGTTGCAGCACGCCGCCGAAGTCACCGAACGCCGTGGACGTGACCGTGTCCAGCGTGATCTCCTGGCCGTAGAAGTCGGGCAACGCCGTGAGCGTGAGGCGCACGTTGGTCTCAAACTCCGCTGTCTCGCCCCAGACGTCGGGGAAGTTGAGCGCCGCGTCCACGATGTCGGCATAGATGGGGCTGTAGGCGCCCGTGTCGGTCGTGCGCTTGAGCACCCCCCCTTCGGCCTGGATGCGCCCGATCTTGGCCGTGAGCATGCGCTTGGCCTGGTCGTAGGTCACGCCCGAGAGCTCGTCGGTGAACACGGCCAGTGGAATCACGATCGTGCGGTTGGGAATCAGGTAGTCCACCGGCGAGGCACCGATGCGCCCCTGCTCGGCCATGAACGCCGTGATGGCCGCATCGCCCCAGTCGATCCCTGCCTGGTCTACACGGATCGGGCCGCTGTTGAGATCGAGTTGCGAGTGGGTGCCGACTATCACGTTCGGGTTGAACGCCGTGTTGGCCTCGGGCGGGTCCAGAACTAGGCCGAAGGTCACCGCTGAATTCCTCCTCCGTTGCCAGGTAGCCGGCGCTGGACGCTGCGGGTCATACGCCGATTGACCATGTCCATAACGTGCTCGACGTCGTCGACCTGCACTCGAGTACGGAAGTCTTCGAGCGAGACCTTGACGTTGTTGTTGACATCGGGCGCCTTGATGATCTCGCCACCGTGGACGATCGCCGTACGAGGAGCACCGAGTGGCCCGGGGACGATTCCACCGGTGGCAAACGAGCCCGCGTAGGGAGGCAGGGCGATTCCTCCGAACGACGGCGGGCGTCCACCGAACCCCGGGTAGATGGGCATGCCCCGCAACGCGGCGGTCTGGGCCTGGCTGATCGCGAACTTGAGCGCGTTCTGCTGGGCGATGTCCTGGTAGTAGCCAGCGAGCACCGAGTTGTCGATCGTGTCCTGAGCGGGCGCCACCTTGAGCAGCTTGTCCTGACCGACCGACGTAGCCAGCGATTCGACCTGGGTGCGCTGGTCATACGCTGCGCCCTGGCTCTGGGTGTCGATGCGCATGAATTTGCCCTGATCGCTCCAGACCACGGTGCCCAGCTTGTCGGCCACGCCCTCGAGCAAGGAGATCGACTTATCGACCTCGACGTCGCCGGTGGCTCCAGGCTCGCCCGCGAGCACGCCCTTCAGCGTCTTGACCCGAGTGTGCATCGTCACGTCGTTGGCACGGAGGCCCGAGAGCTCGCGGTTGTACTGGTAACGCAGCTTGGCAATGTCGTTCTTGCGCTTGCGGTTCTTGGTGTTGGCCTTGTCGAGCGCCTCGTTGAGCGGGAGCAGAGCCCCTCGCTCACGTAGGCGGGCGTCGTTGAGTTCGCCCTGGAGAGCCCCTTTGTGGTCAGAGTTCCACTTGATCGCCGCTGCTCGTGCAGCTTGGTTCTGAGCCCGCTTGGTCTTGTTGGTGCCCCGATACAGCGGGGGCACCGTTCGGGGTTGGAAGTGCTTGACCTTGCCCTCGGCGGCGAGAATGCGCGGGTCCCAGTAGTGCTTGACCTTCTTGATTGCGTCGCGCAGCGCCCCGACCACGTCCTTGGTGGGCTTGCTCAGCGCCTGGCGCGCGCGCTCGAGGTTGACCTCCTTGATTCGGTTCTTGGTCAGCTTGCTGTTGAGCGTGTCGATCTCCTTCTGGGTGTGGCTGCGAACGCCCAGCCACTTGCGCAGCTCGTTGCTCACCGGCCCGATCTCGTGCAGGTAGTCCTGCCACAGGCGGTAGGCGATGATGTAGAGGGTCTGGTCGTCCTGGAGCTTCTTGGCAATCCCGGCCGCGTTGAGCGAGCCGTCCTCAGCGAGGAACTGCAGCTGGCCCTCGTCGGTGGAGAAGCGACCCGACATCGAGTTGAAGCGGGCGGTCCAGGTGGCGATGTCTTGCTCGAGTGCGTTGACCTTGGCACCGGCCTTGCTCAGAACCCCCAGCTGCCGGCCCGTGGATGGGCTGACCACCGAGTGGCGGCGGTGGCCTGGGCGTCCGGTTCCATATCCGGACCCTCGCTGGCGGGGCGCTGTGGCCATGTGCCCCGTTGCAGCAGGAATGAAGCCACCCCGAGCCATCGGGATGAAGCCACCACGGGAATTGAGGCCCAGCTGGCGAGCAGACCTAGGACCCCCGCTGGTGCCTGCGCCGCTGTGCAGTCGCCAGGTCACATCAGCTAAGCCAGGGAAATTCAATGCGTCCTTCGCAGGACCCGTAAAGTCGATAGCTCGAACGTGACCGTTGACGCCTGCGCCACCAGCACCCACATCGAGTTTCGGGATGACGATGTGCCTGCCTCCATAACCAACTTCAATGTTCGTGCCGAATGGCAATCCACCAAGTGCGCTCCAGTTATGAGACGCGGGCGGATTGGAAAGCTCAGCGAAACCTTGAACCGCCTGAACATCGGGAACTAGACCACCAGCACCGGTTCCATGGTCGGAGTACCAAGACGCTGTAACTACCGGCCCCACTACGCCGCCACCGAGAGAGTCACCGCCATCGCCGGTCATGGGACCGGTGGGCATCGAGCGCAGAACCATCTTGTTGGCCGCGTCGGCCTCCATCTTCACGGCTCGCCGAGCGAGCGTGGGGATCGTGCCCTTGCCCGCGATCTTCGGCGTGGGGATCAGACCTCCCGAAGCTGGGGCATGGCGAACTTGGAACGCCGCCAGATAGCTGTCGCTCGGCCTATCGAACCAGCCCGCGCCACCTCCGGGGTTGGAACCCGAGGTACCAAAGAACCGGCCACCCAGGCTCATGATCGCGTGGCCGGTGGGGCCATCGGGGCCGTGGGCATAGATCGTGATCAGGCCAGGACCCGGCAGGAAGCTCGTAGAGAGCTCCTGCGAGGCCAGTGGGCTACGCAGTAGCCCCGCCGAGTGCAAGACCGCTGAGACGGCTCCTGAGCAGTCGTAGGGACCGCTGAAGGACATGTTGTGCCCGCCACCGAGCACGTAGGAGTAGTGCTTGGCGTCGATGGAGTTGGCTTCCTTGACCATCGTCGCGAAGCCACCGCCGGCGAACTTGGGCCGCGACCAGTTGGGCACTGGTCCTCCCGTGCTGAAGCGCGGGGTTGCGTAGTGGGGCTGGGTGACGTTGGCGAACATGCCCTGCATTCCACCCATCGGAGCCAGGGCTCGATCCATGACCGCCTGCTGGGCTGCGTTGAACACGGCCACCCGCTCACCTCGGCCGGCGAGGATGTTCACGGGTACGTCGTCGGCTCCACGATCCCCCGGGTTGCCGATCTGCAGCAGACCCCGGGCAGCCTGGGTGCCATGACCACTACCCCCCGCCCTGCCCGTGTTGAGGTACTTCAGGTAGCTCTCGACGCTCGCTGCATCCTTGAACGCAGCCTTGGGGACCCGGGCTGCTCCGAAGGCCACCAGGGTGGCATTCAGGGCATCGACCAGGAGGCCGGTCGCGGTCTGTGTGGCCAGGGCTCCGGACTTGACTGCCGCGTTGATGTTGGTGGCCAGCTGGTTGAAGTTGTCGGTGGCAGCGTCTTTGGCCTTCTGCGATCCGTCGCGTAGAGAGTCCTTCATGTTGCCGGCCTTATTCTCGACCTGCTTGGCCATGTCACCCATGTCTTCGCTGACCTGCCGCTTGAGCAATCTGAACTCAGCGGTGGCTCGTTTGCGAATCCCGGGGATGTCCGAGTTCATATCCCGCTTGATGTCACTAACCGCAGTGGTGACGTTCCTCCACAGATTCTTGGAGTCGATCTTGGTTGACACATCCAGGTAACCGAAGTTCTTGGCCATGCCCCCCAGCGTCTCCTTGAGGTTCTTGCTGGCCGTATCGAACTTCATGGTGTCGGCGAAGTTCTTGGCCGTCTGTAAACCGTGAGTACGCAGGAACTTGTCGAGCTCGGGATAGCGCTGCTCGAGCACCTGGATGATTGCGTCAAAGTCCTTAGCCGGTAGCTTGCCCTTCTCTACCAGCCCGTGAGCGAACTGCAGCATCGTCTGAGCGGCTTTACCTCGTGCCTGTCGCGGCAGCTTGTCAAGCGAACCCTGGAAGTCTCTGAGCAGCGTGGGTGGGCTAATGAACTTGACCTTTGACAATTCACTAACGGTCACCTTGCCCGCAAGACGCCCGACCCGGGTGTACTTCGCATCAATCTCATGTTGCTCTTGAGGGGTGAGCTGAGTACTACCCGCGCCGAAAGTCTGACCTGTCCCCTGTCTCAGTAGCCGGTTGAGAACAACTTGATCTCCCGGACCACCCATGCCGGTCGGCCCCTTGGCCTGGGCACCGGGCAGATCACGTAGTGACTTCTCAAGATCGTTTCGAGCGTCAGTCAGTGCCTTGGTGAACCTGCTCTTGAGGTGTGAGCCCCAGGGATCGGTGACCTTGTCGGCGAACTGTTCACCAAAGCCCTTGGGCTCGGGACCATTGAGCCAACGGAACAGAGCCTTGCCCAGCGTCGCCCCAGCAGGAGCGAACAATGCCGCCATGCCTGCAACGCCCGCTGCACGCAGAGCCATACCCCCGGCCTTGGCAAATCCGGACGCAACCGATGCTTCCCTCTCGGCAGTCATCAGCGGACCAGCGGCCTCGGCTCCGGCCATCATCGGTGACTTGCCGGCCGAGGTCGGGAACATCCTGCGCGGCGGAGGCGCATAGACCGGTGGATAGAACTGCGCAGCGGTAGGCCGGAAGTGGGGCTTGCCCGCTGGGACGCTGCGCTCTCCACCACCGAGCGGGGCCGAGAAGGTCCCAGTCGTCCCCCGCGTCCCGGTCATGGTGGGCGCGCCACCGCGCATCGGCGGCATGCCAGCACCAGTCATGTTGCCCACGACCATCTCGGCCACGCGCATCTGAGCGACCATGCTCGAGCCGCCACCGCCGGCACCCCGGCCAGTCGCCAGGGCGCCCATGCCCTTGACCAGGCCCCAGGCCTTCTCGACGCCGTTGACGAACAGCTTCATGCCACCGAGGAAGAACGAGGCCACGCGCATCGCCGGCCCCACCGCAGCCACGATCAGGCCACCGGTGACGATCGCCTTCTGGGTGGCGGGAGAGAGTCGCTGGAAGGCGTTGACGACCTTGTCGACCTCGTTGGCGACCATCGCCACGCCCTTGGCCGCGATCGGGAGAACCTTCTCTCCGATGCTGGTCAGGTCAGACTGAATCGAGGCCCAGGCCTGGTGAATCTTGTAGGCCGCTGTCTCCTGGGTACGCCGGACCTGCTCGCCGAAGCGCCCCTGGTTGACCCCAATCTGGTGCAGCTTGGACTCGTAGTTGGCGAGCTGGTTCATCAGCACCAGCAGCACCCGGCCACGACCGGCCGGGAAGATGTCGCCCAGCACCGCCTCCTGAGCGGTCTGGGCCGAGCCGAGCTCTTTCAGCTTGGCCTTGTACTTGTCGACGGCATCGGCTAGGCGTTTGCCGTGCAGGCCCGCACCTGCCATCTGGTCTGAGAACTTCTGCACCGCTGCGGCCATCTGGTCAGCAGTGAGAGCATGGCCGCCGCTCTTGGGGAAGGTCGCATCGAGGTGGCTCTGGAGGTCGCGCAGTGCGGTGAGCAGGCCCTCGGGCTTGTGCATGTCCCCGGCCAGCTGCCCGGTCTTGAGCCCGATCGCGCCCAGTGCATCGGAGGCCTTCTTGGTCGGGTCAAACAGGTAGTGCAGCGCGGTGCCCATCTGGGTCGCCGCCGAGCTGACGTTGTAGCCCTCGTCGGACATGATCGCCAGTGCCGCGCCCACGTCCTTGAGCGAGAGGCCGGCGAGCTTGGCCATCGGCAGCACACCGGTACCGAGCGCGGTGACCAGGTCGCCCATGCGCATGTTCCCGGTACCGACGATCGCGTTCAGGGTCCCCATCGTCTTGCCGAGGTCCTGAGCGCCCTGGATCCCCGACAGCCAGGCCGAGCCCAGTGCCGTGGTCGTCTGCTCGAGGTTGGCGTGGCCAACCGCCGCGCCCTCGGCTGCGACCTTGAGGACCTGCATCAGCGGAATCTGCTTGCGGGTCTGCAGCCCCACCTGCTCGAAGCTCTTGTTCAGCCGCAGCCCGATCGACTCGAGGTGGTACAGCGCATCGGCGAGCGGGACGGGTCCGTAGGGCACCGTCTTGGCCAGCGCCAGGACCTTGACCGAGAGCTTGTCGACCTCCTTCTGGGATGCACCCGCCTGGGTGTGGATGTTCTCCATCGCCGCCTGGAAGTCGATGGCCATCTTCCCGGCAGCGGCACCAATCCCGATGATCGGGATCGTCAGCCCTCGGGTCATGCTGTGGCCGACCGTCGAGAAGCGGGAGGACATGCGGCCCAGGCCGCCGGCCAGTCCCGTCTCCATCCGGCGGACCGAGCCCATCGTGATCGCTTCGGCCTCCGCCATGGTCCGGCGAAGCGGGGCGACGTTGGCCCTCAGCTCAAACAGCGCATCGCCCAGGTACTCAGGCACTCGCTACACCCCCTCAGAGGCCGTGTAAGCCGTTCTAAGCCCCTTCGGGGCGCTCATTGACTATCTCCCTCAATATCGAGCTTGAAGCCGCTCAGGCCCAGCTGACGCACGAGCATGCGCATCTCGTCGGCGGTGCGTGGCCGGCCAATGCCGCTGGTGCGTTCCTCGCCACCCGAAGCAATGCGGTCGAGCTGGCGCTGGAACTGGGCGAAGTGCTCGTCCTTCATGTGGCCCGTCCCGGCAATGAGCGTCTTGAGCAGCAGCTGGGATTCCTCGGCCTCGAGCCGGGGGGCAGCGAGGTCGTAGGCAGCAAACAGCCACTCGGGGATATCGAGCCAGCTGCCGGTGGAGTTGGGAGCGGGGCCATAGAAGCGGTGGAGCTTGGCGATTACGTATCCGAGGTCAGCAGACTGTCCTCGTCGTCCTCCATCGGCCCCATCTCGATCTCCGACATCAGCAACGGCGCTCTCGTAAAAGTGAGCACCACCGCCCGGCGAGACTCATCGTCGAGGCGATCCTTGACCTCTCTGGGGGCGAGCAGGACCTTCTCGTACATCGAGTCCAGGACGTTCTTGAGGCGCTGGCGCTGCTTGGAGTTCAGCTGCTCCTTGCGCTCCCAGAGCCCGTCGAACTCGTCGCCCTCGACCTGCATCTGATGCTGCTCGATGATCGAGAACTCACGCCGATGGCGTAGCTCGTAGTTGACTGAGTCGATCTCGATCGTGGGCCGAGGCTCGAGCGCCGTGGAGAGCTTGAGCAGCGGCTCTGCGGTGGGCTTACTCTCGACGGGCGCGCGCGGGCTGCCGTTGCCCTCGTTGACCTCTTGGGCCTGGCGTGCTGCGTTCTCCCGCGCCACCTCGTGGATGTGATCCACCGGTGGCTTGGGCTTGGTCGTCTTGGTCGCCACTGGTGCCTCCTGGCATAGGTGCGCGAGGCTGCAGCACAACCGTGATTCCGAGCTCGCTGCAGCGTTGGATGAACTTGGCCAGCGCGATCTGTTTGCGCTTGGCCTCCCGCCGGTGGTACTCAGCCTGGGTCTTGTGCAGGCGAGCCTCGGCGTTGAGACGGATGGCCTTGGCTATTGCAGCTTGGACTCGGTCCGCCATGCGTGTGTGGTCCTGCTATGTGTGGACAGCGCTCTGCGCACGGAAGACGCAGAGGTTGCCGATTGTGAGCTCGTAGGCGTGCCACTCGAGCGCGAGCTCGACTGGGTTCTGCTTGGAGAAGTTCGGCGCCGGTGAACCCATCTGGTGCACCGAGGGAACCTCGTACTGGGCGACGAATGCGTCGTTGAAGGGCGAGATCCCTCGCACCAACAGCGCGTATGCCGCAACCTGCGTACCACGGAACATCTCGAAGTGCGACTCGCCGGCCTGCGTGGTGCCGGGAGCCACGACCGTGACCGCAGCGTCGACCGCATTGGCGTACTGGGTCACGCTCATGTCCGCGACCGATAGCGCGACCGTCAGGCCTTCAGCCTGGCGCCAGCGCTTGCGGACCACCGTCGAGCCGCCCGGTGTGAACTCGCCGACCGTCTGCGAGTTCGTCACGGTCACGCCGGTGTCCGTCTGGTTGCGTGAGCCAGCGGTCCCGATCAGCTTCCATGCCACTGCGGGTGCAGCATCGAGAGCCGGGAACGCCGTCGACAATGGAGCCACGTAGGCGTCATACGGCGCTGCAATGACTTCGAAGGGAGCAGCCATCTACTGTCCTTCCTGTGGGGGGGGAGTGGGTTCGTCGGCCCCCGGCTCAGCTGGTGGCGCCGTCTCCGGTGCTACCGAGGCCTGTTGAGCGCCCGGAGCGTTGGCCGCTTCGATCGCCACTGAGAGGCTCCCCTCCGTCGGGTACTGCTCCCAGTCGTCGGGGTCTTCGACGCCCGCGTCGCGGGCAGCTTGCTCGAGCTCGGCTCGAGACATCGTGGAGTAGTCGGTAGTGACCTCCTGGATCAGGCTTGCGGTATAGGGATCGGCCGTCAGCACGTCATAGCGGTCGTCCTCGGCGGTGAAGGTGCCGCCGTGCATGACCGGCTCTTGGTTGTTGTCAGGATCGAAGACCAACCCATCGTTGAACGGGTGGGGGCTCGAGCTGATGAACATGAGCAGATGAGTCATGGCTACAACCTCAGAGCTGCGATCGTCACGGACGTGACCGCCGAGTAGGCGATCGCGCCATTGCCGTTGGCGTCGGCGAAGCCAGCGGGATCAAACGGCCCGATCATCCGCTCCTGGGCGTTGGTCACCGAGACCACCCGGTTAGACACCGGGTTGCCACCGGGACCGGAGCCCACGGCCGTGATCGTCACGGTGATCGACGCGCCTCCGCCGTTCTTGACGTGCAGGAACGTACGGCCTTCGGGGCTGAACGTATCGCCACCGGCCGTGGCTGCGGCATAGGTGGGCGTGATGCCCCCGATGCCAATCTGCTGTGTGCTTATTGCTGCCAAACCTCCTCCTTAGACCGGAACTGGGATATCGGCCGCCAGCACTTGCCAGGACCGTTGTATGTAGGGCCAGTGCGTCGACTGATCGATCACGCCACCGGGCCATGTGATCGTCTGGGAACGCACTGGGATGGGACCGCCGGCCGAGACGCACCAGTGCAGCAGCGTGTCTCCGACGACGACGCGGGTGAGGTTGCGGAGAAGGTCGTAGGTCATGCGCTCGAGCGCCCGGCAGGACTCGAGCGTCTTCCAGGCATAGCAGCGCACGTCCACGCGCTGATCGGAGAAGTCATTGGTCGGAGCACCGATGTTGCCGCCGCCGCCCGCCGTCAGCAGCAGGACCACCGGCATCGGCATCCGCGAGACGATGTTGTCGGGCAGCTCCTCGTCATAGATGCGGCCCTTGACGATCTGGGCGAGATCGGTGTCGGCCTGGAGGAAGTTCAGGATGGCGGAGAGGCGGTCGGGCATCACTACTCCAGAAAGATCGAACCTAGGTCGGTCGAGCCACTCATCTCGTGGCGGATTGCCCCGGCGAAGTTGATGAGCCTGTAGGCGGCATCGGCCGCAGGACGCAGGAATGGGTAGGGCGGCATCTTCACCGTCCCGTACTCGAGATACAGGGCCGGGTAGTGAGCTCCCCAGATCGCGAACACGTGGTCGCCCTTGATCTCGGGCTCGGCCGCGAAGATGCTGTCCTCGAGCTCTCCGGTCTGGTTCTGCCACGGGTGGTTGGCTCGGGCGTGGTTAGCGGCCGCTCGCGTAGCCGCGCGCACCGTATTGACCGTCGCCAGCTCGAGCTCGGTGAGGATGCGCCCACCGAACCAGTTGACGTAGGCCCGGGTCCCACCAGCGCCGATAACGGTCTTGGCCATCTACATCGACCACAGCCACGGGTCGGTGTCCCAGTCGGGCTGGCGTGGCTCCATCCCGGCGAATACGACGGCTTGAGCTCGGTCGACCTCGATCGAGTGCTTGATTCCCTCCATGCCCTGCATCAGCAGAATCCGCCAGGAGGAGACCCGCTCGGCGTACTCCTGATTGCGGAAGAACGAGGTCTCGATCAGGATCGCCGTCTGCAGGGCGCACATGTCCTTGACCTGCTCGTAGAAGAGCGGGTTGAAGTCCTCGCGCAGCTGAGCCAGGGTCAGGTTGACCGCCGTGTCGATGACGGCGCCCACGTCGGTGTCGGTGGGCCACGTCTGGCCATTGAAGGTGTCGTAGAAGGTCCCGTCGTCTCCCCGGGTGCGGGTGCGCTCGAGAATCGCCACCTCTTCGAGCGTGGGGTAGACGTCAGAGGGCTGGACCTTGGGATAGTCGGGCTCGCCGCCGACCGTGGGCGCTGCCGGCCCCATGGTGGCGGTCACGGGCACGAAGATCGGGAACGGAGGGGGGTCGGTGGGCTGGGTCGTCATCCAGACGATCAGGTACTCACCGGGCGTCCCAGGGGCATCGAGAACTGCGCTCCACATTGCTCCGCTCAGCGTTCCGGACACGAACGAGGACACAATCGCTCGCGTAACCGGGACCTCGATGCGCGCGCCGACCCCCACCGTGTCTCCTCCCGGATCGGCAAGGTAGGCCGTGAACTGGGTGCCTGCTGCGACGGTCATATCTTCAGCACCGCCACGGTAACCGACGTCACGGCAGAGTAAAGAAGCATGGCCAATCCGTCGGGAGCCGAGAAGCCAGAGGGATCGAAGGGTCCGATGACTCGCTCGCCGCCAGCAGGAACGCTGACCGTCCGGTTGGCCACTGGGTTGCCGCCAGGACCAGAGCCATAGGCCGGGATCGTGACCGTGATCGAGGCACCAGAACCGTTCTTGACGTGCACGAGCGTGCGGGCATCGGGGCGGAACTCATCGCCGGCCACGGTCGCAGGGGAGTAGGTGGGGCTGGCCCCTCCGATCCCGATCTGCTGGGTGTTCACCGCGTTGGGGAATCCACCGCCCCTGACCAGCCCCGAGGCCTGTGCAGTCGCGAACGCCGTAGCCGTGATCGCCGCTGGCGTGGTGCCGGCCGCAACGGCCCCACCGCTCCAGTTGTCGGCCGTCGCAGTCGGGAAGTTCATGATGCCCGGCTCGCCCGTGGTGTAGGTGGTGTCGGTAGTGGCCAAGACTTCCTTGTCGTTGACCCGGAACGACAGCCTGGTGCCCTCGACGACGAACGTGTACTTCGTCCCGGCCGGGTTGAACGTCGCACCGTTGTCGGCCTTTGAGCCGCACGCTGCCAGCAGCGTGGAGGTCCCCGTATCCAAGCGATAGATGCGGTAGCTCGAGTTCGCGTTGCTGGCGTTGCTGATGTTCTCGGCGTGGCCGAAGTAGCACCCCAGATAGCCGCTGTTCAGACCGGCATTGACGCGCAGCACGAGCCCCACGAAGCCCGTGGCGTTCACGTCAACCGACCCTCGGATAACCGAAGACCACTGGTCGGCGGGGAAGGCATCCGTACGTGCGTCGGCGGCGTGGCTGCCGGTGGTCACGTTGAGCTCGTTGCTCACGATCGGGATATCGACGGCCGGGTAGCCGGTCATGATCGCCCACACCGACTGACCGCTGGACATGCCCCCGTTGGCACGAACGAAGCCGTCCGTGGCCGCAGCTGCAGGTAGCGCAGGGGTCGATGCATTGCCGCCGACCCAGTTGTCCAGCGTGATCGCGTGGAAGCTCGTGATGCCAGGCGTGCCGCCGCTGGGGATGCTCGTATCAATCAGCGTGAACGCGCCAACGCCGTTGACCTGAATTGTGAGCTGGGAGCCCTCGGCGATGAGCGTCAGGGTGTCTCCGGCGCTGATCGTGCCGATGGGCATCTTGTGGTCGGCCAGCAGCGTGAACGCACCGGGCGCAGTGCGCTTGTAGAGGTTGATGTGCGGCGGCGTTCCATCGGCGAAGAAGACCGCCACGTAGCAGCTCGAGGTATCGGATTGGCAGCGAACCGCTGGGCCTACGAACGAGCCTGCAATGTTGTTGACCGAGCCAATGACGATCTGGGAGTACTGGTCGGAGTTGTAGGTCTCCGAGGTACGGAAGTCGCCCCTGATGGCCGCAGTGGTGCCGATGGCCTCGTTGGATGAGATCGCCATCGACCCATCCGAGGTCGCCAGCCAGTTGTTAGAGCCAGCGATCGTGCCGTTGGCTCGCAGAAAGTTGTCTGTGGCCACCGGGGTCAGGACTAGCGCAGACGCCATGCCAGATCACCCGGTGGCCACGAACCAATGGTTTACGACGGGTTCTTGCTCTCGGGCTTGGCCTCCGAGCTCGAGGGCTTGCGTCCCCGGCCCGAACCAGTCGAAGCACTGCGAGCCGAAGTACGGCGGATCACCGGGTTGCCGTCCTCGTCCTCGTGCCCGAGCTTCTCGGCGTGCTCTTCACGGAGCTTGCCGTCATCGTCGAGCTGGTGCTTGTAAGCCGGCGGTGCGGCACCGAGACCGGCGGTCATACCACCGTCGTACTCCTCGGCATCGCCGTCGTTCTCGAGCTGGTAGTGGTCGGGGATATCCCACCCCGCCTTGACCTCTCGCCGCACGACCGTGTCGTCGCCGGGGACAACCCCAACGGGTTCGAACGCGATCGTGTCTTTGGTTGCTCTACGTGCCATGTTCGTTGCCTCCTTAGCCCAGCGGGGCCTTCGCAAATGCCGACGGACGCCACACCGGGAAGGCGACCCGGGCCTCGGCCAGGATCGTGACCCGGTTCTTGACGAAGTCGTCCTGGTCAGAGTCAGAGGTCTTGACGTTGACGCCCTGACGCACCAGGAGCGTTGCTCCCATCGCGTCCCCGACCACCGGGGTGGCCTGAGGCACAGCCCGGTTAGCCGTGATCCGCAGACCCCAGATGGTCGTAATCCCCGAGGTCGAGGGTGAGCCATAGACGTACTCGAAGTCACCCACGGTGCCCGTGCTGTCGCCGGTGTTGGTCGCCTTGAGGCCCAGGAGCTTCTGAGCGGTCAGCGGGTTCATGGCCACGAAGTTGGGGTCCGCATCCGAGAGGACCACTGTGGTCAACGCGGAGAGGATCCCATCGGCCACGTTCTGGCCGGCACTGGAGGCCGGAGCACCGATACCCGACGTGTTCAGGATGCCGGTGAGGTTCTGGCCGGTGCCATCGCCCGCGAGCATCTGGACCATCATGCGCCGGCGCACGTCGTAGGGGAGCAGGGAGTTGATCATCGAGGCCAGGGCCGGAATGTCGTCCATCGCCTGACGGGCCATCTTGATGTAGCCCGCGATCGTGCGCACCGGAGCGGTGGCGTCCACCAGGGTGATGCCTTCTTGGGGCTTCTGGGCGAGTTCGGCGGTTTCTGCGGCGTACCCGGGCAGAGCCGAAACCTGGACGTACTGGATGATGTTGGAGTCAGTCGTCCCGGTCGGGATGATGTCCAGCAGGGTCAGCGGGAGCAGGAACGGCGAGATGATGCCCCGCACGTCCGGAGCGATCGCACCCTGGTCGGTACCCACGATGCCCGCAGGTGCCGTCGGGAGTGCAGCCGCCTGCATGCGCCCCGAGAGGAAGCCAGCGGCCTCTTCGCGAGAACAGATCTGGCCGATGTTGACCGTGCCGAAACGGTTCTCTGAGTAGAACACTCCACTGTCCAGAGCACTGCGGAACTCCTCAGCCTGGGCCAGCAGTGCGTGGCCATTCCAGCCACCCGTGGGAACACCCTCGCCGTTGTCACGCTGGATGTGGCCATTGGATGAATCGCGACCCAGCATGCGCAGGATCCCGGTCTGGCCCTGCTCGAGGCTGGCGATCTCGTCCTCGATCTCGCCCACCCGCTTGACGGCCTCTTCGGCTGCCTTGAAGTCGGGGTCCTCGGTGATGTGGGTGTTCTCTTGGAGCTGGTCCTTCTTGGCAAAGCTGTCCCGAGCGGCATTGCGCTCGTTGATCGCTTCCGCCCGCGCTGCCCGCTGGGCCCGCAGGTCGTTCTCGATCGCCTTGAGTCGCTCGTTCAGCGACCGGTCAGCTGTGGCACTCATCGTTGGCTGAACCTCCTCGGTGCGTGTAGTTGCCCGCTAGCCCGCCAACGCAGAGAGCACGCGGTCCCGTTCCTCTGATGTGAGCCTACGTGGAACGTCCACAATCACGTCGGAGGGAGGCTCGAGAGCCTCAGGTGGATCGGTCTGCAGTGCCTCTGCATCGGCGTGCTGCAGAGCAGCGCGCGCACCGGGGTGGGCCAGCCGCTTGACGGTGTTGCCAAGCGTGTCGACCCGATCCGCCAAACCTGCTTTGACGGCTCGCTGGGCGAGCAACATACGACCCTCGCCATAGCCACTTCGTACATCGGTCTGATCAACGCCGCGACCCTTCGCAACGTCAGCAGTGAACATGTCGTAATACCCATCGACGTCTGCCTGCATGGCGTCGGTGGCCTCGGAGTCCAGGGGAGCGAACGGATGTCCCTCGACCTTGTACTTGCCAGCCTTGATGATCGTGACCTCGATGCCCTGTTGAGCCAGCGCATCGGAGATGTTCTCGTGGATCTGGTAGACGCCAATCGAGCCAACCTCAGACGACGGCGAGGCGACCACTTGGGATGCCTGGGAAGCGAGCCAGTAAGCCGCCGAACCCGCCGTCGTGTTGGCCACCGCCACTACAGGCTTCTCCGCACGAATGGACCTGATCTCCGCTGCAGTCTCCGGGATCAGGTCGACGAAGCCGCCTGGCGAATCCACGTCCATAACGATGGCGGAGACCTTGGGGTCTGCGGCGGCCTCGCGCATGCCGGATCGAAAAGCCGCCAGGCCTCCGCCACCGCCTCCGAAGAGTAGGCCGAGTAGCGAAGGCCCGGGGCGCAGCACCCCTTTGAGGGGGATGACAGCTACGTGAGTGTCGTCGGCGCCCTTGACCCTGCCGTTGGGCGTCTTGGCCGTGGGCTCAAGTGTCCGCGTAGCGGTAATGGGGCGCCCGTGCAAGTGGCTGAGCCCGATCACGAGCTCCTCGACGATCGCCAACACCCGGCCCTTGACCTCGAGCACCGAAGCGAGGATGGCCGTGTCGATGTACTCATCCTCGACTGTGAGCTCATGCGACTTCGAGCTCGTGTAGAACTTCGCGTCCATTTGCAAGTGCGACTTCACCCCGCTGCGGTCGGCGTCAGGTACGTTGGCCCCGTCAGAGTAGGGAATGGCGGGCATCGCGAGCTGGGCGACATCGTAACGTCTCCCACGCCTCCTGCCAACGCCAGGCATTCACAGAGATCGTCAGGTATTGGCGCACGATCGAGCGCGCCCATGCCTCATACGGGCTCTTGAGGTGGTCGTCGTCCATGATCACGTTGAGCCTGCGGTGCCACGTACGAGCACGTGACTCGGCGAGCACTCCGAGCTCGAAGCGGCTCTTGAGCAGCTTGTATTCGGGCAGGTCAGAGGCCACGAAGGGGATACCCAGCGCGGAGTACTCGAGGCCTTTGAGCCAGCTCTTGGCGGCGTTGAAGACGCTCTCGTGCAGGGGCACGATGCCTACGTCGATCGCCGAGACGAGCATCGGGTGCAGCTCGAGTGGGCGCCATTCGGTGGAGAGCGGCTCCTCCTTGAGCTCGAGGCCCTTCTGCACCAGATTTGAGTACTTGGCGCCTCCGATGCAGAAGAACTTCCAGCTGGGGTGGTCGTCCAGAGCCATCGCCACGCCACCGCGCGTAGCTTGCAGGTCGACGGGATGGTTGACCACCGTGCCCGCCCAGCCCAGCGTGCAGCCGTCCCCTCGATGCGGGAGCTTGAGCCAGTCGTCATCCACCGCGTTGCGGATTACCGCTACGCGGCCGTGGGAGCCATAGCGTTTGGCCAGGGCGTCGGTCGAGACCGTGACGAGGTCGGCTCGCTTGACGCATTCGCCCAGGTGATTCCAGTTCTGCAGCTGGTTGCGCTTGGGGTGGTTGAGCTGGAAGGCCTTGTTGTTGGCGTGCGCGGTGTGGAAGTCGTCGTCGAGGTCAACCGCAACTTTGATGCCCTTGGCGTGTAGTACGTCAATGACCGCCGGCATGAAGTACATCATCGGGCGCTGAAGCACCACCACCTCCACGTCGGGGGGCAGATGCACGTCCTTGGGCCCCGTGAGGGCGAAGGCAATCGGGAGGTGGGCTATCGCCTCGTAGTCGGTGCTGCCCTTGGCCCGCAGCGCCTCAATCGGCTGCCGAATGCGGTAGTGGCCGCTGGAGTCCGGAGCTGCGGTAGCGACTAGTCGCATCGAGCCACCGCGAACACGCCCGGGGCCTCGGGGTCGAGGCGTACGCCCATCGGCAGCCATCCCGTATGGCGTAGCAATGCTTCGACGCCGGCCACTGAGAAGCGCCAGAGGTCGCGAGGGTATTCATGGACCGGGAAGCAGCCACGGTGGTCGTAGCCCCGGCAGGTGAGCAGCAGATAGCCGTCTGCGCACACGGCCCGCATCTCGGTCAGCGAGAGCCACGGGGCGTCGTCGTGCTCGAGCATCTCGGTGCAGACGATGACCTCGAAGGGACCGAGGTTCTCGGAGTCCTGGAGGTCGTGAGCGTTGACGACCTCGTCGACACCGGGGCCGGGCTGCATGTCGACCCCCCAGTAGGGGCCGCTGAAGAACCTACGGCCAGAGCCGTTGACGTTCAGGGCGCCGACATCGAGCACCGAACGCTCGGATATGCCCAGCGCCGCGATCTCCACGCGAAGGAACTCCATGACTGAGCCGTGCATCTAGGACGAAACGATCTCAGTCCAGTCGGCGGACCGAGATTTCACGTGCAGCGCCTTGCCGCGCTGAGGCGGGCTCTGGGGCGGCTGCTGGCCTGGCTCTTGGACGTCTTCCTGGTCGGCTGGCGAGAGGCCGCCGCCGGGATGGCCGAACACGACCCTGGGCGCAGGCGGGGTGCCGACCGGGCTGAGGTTGTTGGTCGGCAGGTACCACTCGTCCATGGAGGGGTTGTCGGAGGTCGGCAGCTTGAGCACGACGCGGCCCTCGTTGGGCGTCATCAGCGCAGAGCCGATCGCGTTGCGCAGAGCCTCGATCTCCTGCAGTGGGTCGCCCCGGAGCACTGCGCCGAAGTCAAACTCGCCCACGACGTCGGGTTCTCCGAGCAGGTCGCGGCTGACCTGAGCGTTGAAGGTCTGCTCGAGCATCACCAGCGGCGGACCCAGCACGTCGGTGTAGGTCATGTCGCGCTGAGTCTGGATGTTGGAGTAGGTGGCCCGGTCCAGGATGCCCAGCAGCGGGGGCGGGATCTGGTAGACGGCTGAGATCTCTTCCCGGCCGACCTTTCGCTGCTCGATGAGCTCGGCCTCGACCGTGGTCTGGCCTACGGGCTTCCAATCCAGGCCCGGGGCCAGCAGCGCGGGCTTGCCGGCGTTCTCGGGACCCGCGTAGAGCTCGCGCAGGTCTCTGCGAACCTGGGCGATGATCTGTTCGCGCTCGGCTTGCTTGAGGCCCAGGAACTCGTCGGTCATCGTCACCGCCGAGGGCGGGCGGGCACCGTTGTGGAACATCGCGCGCTGGAAGCGCTGGGCGGCGTCCTCGATCTGGATGGTTACGCCCAGCTGCTGCAGCGGAGAGCACCCGATCGGGCCCGTAGGCGACCACCAGCGGCAGTGCAGGACCTTGTCGATCGGCACCTCGTCCAAGAACTGGGCCTGGTCGTAGTCAAACGTGAAACCTGCGATTCGGTCCCTGAAGGGCATGATCGGACGGCAGAATCGAAAGTCCTTGGGCTCAAATTGAATCGATTCACCGGCTCCGGAGAGAATCTTGGTGGTCGAGTTGCCGTGCACGAGCACCGGAGCGAACATCGCCTGGAGCAGGTCGACCGTTGAGCCGCGCTCCCAGGGGGAGTAGACCGCTTTGGCCAGCGGATGGTCCTTGGGCTTGAGCAGCGTGCGGTTGCCATACTCATCGCCGTCGCGGCGGTAGACCCGGAACGGCACCCGGACCGCTTTTCGAATCATCCAGTCGACAGCGGCCGCCACCCAGGGCTGGCTCATGTAGAGGCGGGCAAACGAAACCGTCCGCCTGCCAACGAGTGACAGGGCGGTCGGGAACGATGGATAGAACCCCGACATGACGCGCAGGTCGCCCCGGCCGGGGGCAATCTCTACGGGTACGACGTCATGTGCGGTGTCGTCAGGAGTAGGCCAGACAGAGCCAATGTCGGCCTTGCGGGCGCGCCGTTGCTCGAGATCGCGGCAGTGAGCTTCGAATTGCTCCTGCGTGAGCATGCGCAGATCCTAATCGAGCAGGTCGCGAATGCGGTAGTCCTCGACCGCACCGAACCAGCTGTTTTCTTCCTCGGGTGGGTTGGCGATGAACGAATTCACCCAGGAAGCAGCCATCAGGGCGTCGATAACGCGGGTCTCCTGCTTGCGTTTGGCACGCCCGGAGGAGGGTCTGTCGAAGCGGCGCTTGTCGGCCGGCAGGCTGCGAGCAATCGCGTTCATGACGTGCTTGCGCAGCGTCGGGTCACCGTTGTGGCGCAGGCATTCGCCCGGTGTAGTGGACCGCAGAGCCTTCATGAACTCCTCGTAGTCCTCGGCCGCTTGAGCGTTTCCCTGAGCCCAGGCGATCACCGTGACGCCCTTTTCCTGCTCCAACCACGCTGCGATGTCTGCTCCCTGGTGCATGTCCATCACGACCGTGTTGACGATGCACATGTCCAGATAGGCCTCCAGAGCGGCCTTGAGCTCACCAGAATCGAGCATCGAACCGTCTCGAGGAGGGGTCAGGATGGTCGGTGTGCCCAGTAGCCGGTACTCGTCGGTGACCAGCATGGGAACCATCGCAGTGGTGTCGTGCTTCCAGGCGATATCGAGCGCCAGGTCGATGTAATCGCCCTCTTGGAGGTCATCGTCGACCTCGGCGGCATCCCACTCGGCCTCGGTGATCGCCGTGAGGCTCGATCGGGCTGGAATGTTGCACTTGAGGCGCTTCCAGTCGCCCAAGTCGGTCGTGGGGCTGTTGAAATCCTCCGAGAGGCTCTGGAGCGTGATGGAGGACAGCGGATTGGCCTCTTTGACGGCCTCCATGTCGGCAATCAGCGTCGTATCGCGCACTTGCCACTCGTTCATCACGATATTCGGGCCCTCGACGCGAATATGGGCTCCGTGGTTGCGCCGAATGCCGCACAGAGTGCGGATTTGGTCTCGCTGCTCCTCGAATTCGCCTCCGGGCTCGCCAGCGGTGCTGATTCCGACGATCTGGCCTCCGCGTTTCTGCAATTTGCCCTTCCAGAGGCGGTAGAGACGCAGATCGGGCCACCGGTGCAGCTCGTCGCACAGCGCGAGCGTCGGAATCACGCCATCGCCGGTGCTGGCGTCGGCCGCGTAGACCTTGATCCCTCTCCCGCCGTTCTGGAAGTGGATGATCTTGCGATAGCCCTCATACGGGCGGAAGCGGTGAAGGAAGCCGGGGCTGCGGCGCACCATGTCCATCGCCTGCAGCGCCAGGATCTCTGCTTGGTCGCGCGCAGCAGCGCCAATCGGCACCCACGGGGCATAGGTGAAGTCGCAGTGGTATAGGCCCACGCCGGCCATCAGCGTGGTCTTGGCATTGCCCTCGGGCAAGATGGCCCAGACCTCGGTCACGCCGTCGAGGATCGGCTCCACGACCTCGGCCTGGAAGTCCTCGAGCTCCCAGTACTCGCCGGTATCGAGCACGATTTTGCTCGTGTACTTGCGAAAGTGGGCAAGCGTGAACGGGGTCAACGGGGTACGAGACCCGCGTTGGCCCTTCGGTGGCACTGTGGTGGCCATCAGGCGCCCTTACGACGCTGGCGCGGGTTCATCCGCGTCACATTGGCGAAGAACTGCTCCTCTTCGCCATCCTCTGATGGCTCTCTGGGCTCAGGAGGCGGCACCTGAGGGCCTGCGAGGGCCAGGTCGGACTCCCGACCAGGCCTGAGCTCTAGCCAGGCCCTACAAGCCGCGACATTGCCTGAGACGGCAGCTTGGTAGAGCGCCTCCTCGACGTGCTCGTTGGCCTCGCCCTCGGCGTCGAGCACCTGCTTCTCGAACTGCGGGTGATCCTCGATGTAGTTGATCACCGTCATCCGGCTGAAGCCGAGAAGTTCTGCGGTCGCCCCGCGCCGCATCCCCTGCCGAAGATGCTTGAGGAAGTCCTGTTGCAAGGCGAGCGTGAACTTCTTGCGCGGAGCGGCCACGGCGAAAGCCTACCGCGCCTCCGAACCTAGCCAAAACCCCCCCGTTGATGAATATTGGCCAGGTTATTCAGAGTTCCTGCGACAGGATCGAGGCCCGATCCAGCGCGTCGCGAGCTATCAGCTCCGGATCGGGCTCGCCTTTGGCAATCCTGCGAAGCGCACCGAGCAGGACGTCCAGCGCAACCTTGATGACTCGCATCTCGGCCTCGGTGGCGCCCTCCATGGTGGCCCCATGTCATCACGGCGTTCTAATCGCCCTGTGGGTAGCGGACCGCGCTCAGCTCGAGTCGAACGTAGATGCCGCTGCGGGTGAGCTCGCCGCACTGGCAGCACTGCTCGAGCGTTCCCTGCCCCAGCCGGCGAGACGGCTCCACTGGGTGATCAATGTCCCAGCAGTCGTCGCAGAGGGGCTGTGTATCGAATTTCCGCTGTCCCAATGTTGGGAGTCCTATCGCCAATAGCAGGAGATTTAGGCAATCACGGGGTCGCATACCGCGCTTCAGACCGCGCTCATCGGTCCCTCTGGAGCACCGCGCCCCAGTACACGGTGTCCTGGCGGAGGTAGCGCATCCGGTCCAAGACCCGGTAGGGGCTCACGTAGCTTTCGAACCACGGCCAGATGTGCTTGGAGAACCACGAGTTGTAGACCTCTGAGCGCCGGCGGCTGGGGAGCGCAGGGAGCTCGTAGGTCGAGCCATCGGGGTTGTGCACGTTGCCCGAGCGCTTGACCGCCTGCTTGACGGTGTCCGTGAAGAACACGAGGAGGAGGTCCTGCTTGCGCGCGCACGCCCAAAAGGCGCGGAAGCTGTGGTAGGGGTAGGTGTAGGCATCGAAGTCGGCCACCCCAAAGCGCGCTGTTTCACCGGGGAAAGGCCACTGGTCGCAATCGGCCACGATGATCTCGCCGCGCAAGCGACCGGAGGCCACCTCCACTCTCTCGGCGTCGATGTCAGCGCCGAAGACCTTGCGGTCTGGATAGACCTCCACGGCAATGTCGCCATCGCCGATGAACGGCACGTAGGCCGCCCCGCCCCCATCCCAGGAACGGAGCAGCCTACGCCGCAGCAGCACCTTGCGATACAGCTCAACGTGCTGCTTCTGGGGCACTAGCTCAAACCGAGCGGCGGTTCAGGGAGCGGGAAGCCAATCCGGAGGATGTGCTTCGGGCCCGTGATCACCCAGATGCGCATCACAGCGCGGATTGCTCGAGTGTTGGGCACGTCGTTGATCACGATCGGGTAGACACCGCACGCCAGTCCCTTGGGGCTGACCTTCACCTGACGATTCTTGCCCCGCACGACCCCGAAGTGAGCCTTGCCGTTGATCACGGCGCGAACCCTGGTTCCGGGCTTGAAGCGAATCGGCAGCGGACCGAGGTTGGCCGACGTCAGCGTGCTCTTGCAGGGCTTCGGAGTCGGTGCATTCTTACCGGGGGGTCCCTGCGGTCCGGCCGGACCAGGCGGTCCTTGAGCACCAGGCGCTCCGGGTGTGCCGGGTGCGCCAGGGGTGCCAGGAGTGCCGGGAGGACCAGCCGGCCCAGGAGGACCCGCAGGCCCTGGAGGTCCCTGAGGGCCAGGCGGACCCGGCTGGTTTGGTGGTGGCTTGGGTGGTGGCTTGTGCTCATGGCACTTCTTCGGAGTGTTGTGCGATGGCTCACAGCCGGGGGGACCCTGGTCATTGCCCGGTGGCCGGTTGCCGGCCAGCGCTGGAGCCACGGGCAACGCAGCGATCGCCAACGTCGCTGTCAGGACCGAGACCTTCTTCACGACTACCTCCTGGTTGTGGTGCGCCTTCTGGCGCGGGATAGAGCGGATCCACCCGCCGATAGCGCTGGATGCCGAAGCTCCAGCGCCCAACCGGAACACCCTCGTGGGTGACCAGCAGGCCTCGAGCGGCTCCTACGCGAATCTGTCGAGCGATCTTCTCGAGGGCATCGGCAATATCAACGCCGTACTCAAGCCCTCCGTCGCGCATCGCGATGTTGCAGTTGAAGCGATCGACCTGATTGCCGTAGTTGAGCTCGCCAACGCGAAACACAACCATCAACTCACCACCTTTCTGTCCCATCCCTCCGGGTATTCGCGCACGACCTCGCCGAGCGCATCGATGCCCATCTCGGTCCGACGAGCCGCGCTCTGCTTGAAGAAGAACGCGACCTCCTCCTGTTTGCAGCGGTCCCATATGTCCTGCGCCCACTCGAGCTTCATCGGCCGGAACCCCGGTCCGCTCTCGCCGCCGAAGATCAGCCATTCGACGTGCTCGAGGGGAATCTCATCACCGGGCCCGATCGCGGGCTCGTAGCTGATGAAGTGCACCGCCGCCGGCACGGCCGTGAGCACCTCTGCACGCTCAGCCACCCGGTTGTCCTCGATCGAGGTGCCCAACCACACGTGAGGCCAGAAGCCCCACGCGTTATCGGCCCAGCTGTCCGGGAGCATCTTGGCGATGTTCTCCGGGCGCTTGGTCAGAATCAGCCAGTCGAGCCACGGCGTGGTCCGGATCATCTCCCACACCTCTGGTCGCCACTGGTTGGGTCCCGGCGCATCCTCGAACACGTCGGCGAGACTCGCGCAGAACACCCGGCTGGGGAGCTGGTGTGCTTGGGCTTCGCGGTTCCACCGGCGTGGTTTGGCCCAGGTGCTTTTCCCTGTTCGATGACGCTTGGACGTGTCTGGGCCGAACACGTCCATCTGCATCTTTCCCTTCGTGAGTGTCTCGGCGTAGCAATGAGTGCATCCCTGCGAGACCTTGAAGCAACCCATCCACGGGTTGAACGTCGAGTCACACCACGCGATTGCCGTCTTGTCCGCCATCTACCCCTCTCATCCAGAGTTCGATGAACTCCGCACTCTTTTCGGATACCTCCAAATCGCCAAACACGAAGCCCCTCCGCCCACACTCCGCCATGATCACCTCCGCTGCCTCTCGGTCGATTGCGGACTGGCCACCGAACAGCGGTACCAGTCCCATGCCTTGTAGTAGCGCGGTCTCCTGCAGTGCGGCTATACACAAGCCGAAGTACCTGGCTTGCGAGTCGTCGTCAGGGAGCACGCAGCAACCTAGTTCCTTCCCCCCGTGGGTATAGGAATAGTATACCGGATGGGCTCCCGGACGTCAACGAAATTTCAGCCGTTTTGGTTACGGTGGCGGCCGCGCACCGGTTGCCCCATATCCGGCCCCACCGCAGCGCCCAGGGAAAGGTCGTCATCGGACTCGCGCTGCAGGCGCTGTTCGATTGCACGCTTGACCCAGATGCTGCGGGGTACGTCGCCTCGCGTTTCCTCGACCTGGACCATGACGTCGCGCGGAATCGTGACCGTGATGTTCACAGATGGCATAGTTGCCATAGTACCATTGCTGCGTGCCCATGCGCAGGTGCCCTTACTGCCGGCGGGTGATCGAGGACCGGCTATTCCTGGCCCATCGCCAGTCCCACTGGGACCGCGCGCGCGAGCGCCAGAGCAGCCCACAACGGCTCAGCGAAACCGATAAGCAACGCATCCTGCGCCGCGACCGCTACCGCTGCCGCACGTGTGGAGCAGTCGGAAAGCAAAAGGGAGGCACCGCCGACCTCGAGGTCCACCACCTCAACGGCAACTGGAAGGACAACCGGCCCCAGAACCTGCTCACGCTGTGCCATGACCACCACCCACGATGAGCCCGACCCACTCCGGCTCAAAGCCCCAGGTGTAGCCGTGCTTGATGCTCGAGACCTGCCCCTGGACAATCCCGTACATGGCCCCGATTTCCGCCTGAGGAAGCCCGCTGTACCAGGCCAGCTGGTAGATCTCCCATGCCTGATCCTCGGTGAGCCTGTGCATGTGGGTTGGGCCCTCCGGGCGAGACTCCTACCACCCGCCCGGAGAGCGGTTCGAGCCTACCCGCGCTAGATGTATACCGGGCATTATGCCTGCTCATCCTCACTATTTTCTGTAAAGGATTACCATCCCATGCACCACGGACGGTGAGCAACTTGCCGTTCTGGCAAGCTACCCGCATGACGACTCGAACAATCGTCAGCATGACCCCCGAAGAGACGGTCCGCTGGCTCGCCGGCGAAGGCGCACCCACCTCCGCCTACGTCGACCCCGAACTCAGAGCTCGAATGGCCTCTCAGCAGCGCAAGCTCCAGGTCGCACTAGGTCGCGCCTGCGACGAGCTCTACAAGGCCATGCTCGAGGACGGTTCGAACACCGCCGAGCGCCTCAAGGAGCTCTTCCTCGCCGCGCCCAGCGATTTCCAGTCTCGACAGCTGCTCGGAGTCCTCATCTCTGAGCTCATCAAGACCGCCTGGGCCTAGGCGTTCGTCCAGCTCTTTCTCGCAGCCCTGCGCTGCCATTTCTCCCTGCACACAGCACACTTTCGCGTCGCTTTTACTCGCCGCCAGC
>Ga0207663_10000051_pt1 | contig 63011 bp, 57 predicted proteins | sample LARL53metaG_FD_184346 | JGI IMG/M metagenome (GOLD analysis project Ga0207663, IMG submission 184346) | Corn, switchgrass and miscanthus rhizosphere microbial communities from Kellogg Biological Station, Michigan, USA - LAR L5-3 metaG... | ecosystem: Host-associated > Plants > Roots >...
AATCTATGAACCAGCCGTAGGAGTCAAGTACTAATACGGACACACTACTAATCGCGCGGCACAAGTCCGCCATTCGGGATTTGACTCTCAACGTTGCACCTGACATCAGACCACTTGTTTTAAGAATTGGGTTTCCTCTATCGATCGTAAACTTCGTGGCGCGATCAATCATCTATTCGAGCATGTTGTCCCCTGAGGATTGATTCGCACTCCCCTTAGGACTAGAAGGCCATAGATTTCATTCAGCCCTCCGATACCGAAGGAGAGGCACGGCCGCTCAATCACTCCACAGGCACACTGGGCCTATTAATGTTTCGAGCCAGCCGAGCTTCGACGCCACGATTGCGAAACTCTACGTAGTCGATGTTGTTCCGTAGCATAATCCAGCAGCGGATCAACAACTTTCTTGCGACTGCAACGGTTGCTTTCGATTTACCACGTCGCTTGCCAACTCGTTCGTAAAACTGCTTCAGCTCCGGATCGAGTCTCACTGCCGTGTGAGCAGCTTCTCCCAAAAGGAACCGCAGCAATCGCGAGCCGGCCTTGCTTATTCCGATGTAGCGTTTTCTTTCACCGCTCGATCGCTCTCTCGGCTCGAGGCCGACATAAGCGACTACCGAGCGTTGCCTGCTAAATCTATTGAATGGCTCCAAGGTGTGAACTACCCCAAGAGCTGTCAGCACGCCAACCCCAGGATGAGTCATCAACAGCTTGACTCTGTCGTCGACCGAAGCTTGTTCCTTCAGCCACCTGTCAACCTTGGCGATCCGCTCGTTGAGAGGGACCAGCAACGTGATCAGGTCTTCCGATTGGTGCTTGATCGCTGGCGTCATGCGAGCATTTCTCAATCGCTGTTGCCCCGCACGGCTGAGCATCCGAGATCTTTGGGTCAAACCACTGCTGATGGCAATGGCTTGCAGGTTGTTACTGATCATCGTCCGCATCTTGACCAACCGCGCGCGGTACCGCAGCATCCGCAAGGCTTCAACGCTTTCTCGATTGTGGCAATGGATTCGGGGGAAATCCCCTTTGAGCATGATCTCAAGAATCAGCTCGGCGTCTCGACGATCATTCTTCTGTCGCCAGTTTGCCCGACGCCGAATCTCGTTAGCGTGCCCTATCCATACCGTGTGACCAAGTTCTTCGAGCATCGCTTCAAACCAAGAGCTGTAGCCGCCAGTTTCCAGACCCACGATCACCTGGCCGGTGAGCTTAGAGTAGAACTCGCGTACATCATCTTTGCGATGATCGAGCTGAGCCAGATGAATTTCTCCATCGGCCGAGTCACAGTAAGCGATCGTTTGCATCCTGGCGTGGAAATCCACGCCGCAATATACTGTTCGCATCATAGGCGCCTCCCACAGCGGTCTACTGTCCGGCGCGCGCCCGAGATTTTATCAAAGACGCGCGCCGAGGGAGGCGCTTGGCTCATAACATCACTCCTGCGGAGTTGCACGCGCAGAATAAGCAGCGTAGCCAAACCTCAAACGTTGACATAGGGGACATGCTCAGGTAGACAGACTCCGACTACACACCACCCAAATGAGAAGAACGATCGCTGCATCAATAACTTTGCTCTCACTCTGCGCTGCGCTCGTCATCGCCCAAACTCAGCCACGACTGGGACCGGGCCGAAAATACTCAAGCATTGAGCGAATGCAGATTGAACATCTGCGATCCGTTCATGCTGATCGGCTTAAGTATCAAAGCGAACGAAAGCCGGTCTCTCTCTCGACCGGCTACAACGAGTATCGAGCCGTTCTGCACGCGCACGCTGAAGACGCTACTCATACCGGAGGCACTCGGCCTGAATTGCTCGCCGCAGCGAAACGAGCCGGCGTTCAGATCGTCATGCTCACCGATCACGTCAGGCCTGAACGCGATTTCGTCAACGACAGTTGGCGAGGTCTTCACGCCGGAGTGTTGTTCATACCCGGCGCCGAGGATCAGGGGTTCCTGTCCTTCCCGATGAAGTCGATCAAAGGCGTCGAAACCGCGGACCGACAAAAATACATCCAGGCGATACGAAAAGACGGCGGTAATATTTTTCTTTGTCACGTCGAAGAGCGGTTTGATTGGCCAACCGATCAACTCGACGGACTCGAGATCTACAATCATCACACGGACGTTAAAGACGAAGGCGCGTTTCAACTCTGGCTACAAGGTGCGCTGACCGATCCAATCCGCTTGCCTCAACTCGTTGCCGCTCTCGATCAATACCCTGAAGAAGTCTTCGGCGCCCAGCAGGATTATCTGTCCGACATCATCGCCAAGTGGGACCGAGACTCGCAGCAACATCGATTGACTGGCGTTGCGGCGAATGATTGCCATCACAACCAGGTGTTCACCGTCACTGCGATCGACGAACAAACCGTCGAGGTGGGTTACATCACGAGCAAGCCGACGACCACTCGCGTTACCGCCGATCGAGTGCCAGGCGTCGCAGCGCTAGTGAAAGGCAAGAAGCCAGGCGAGTTGATCGCTCGCTTGGACTTCGATCCGTACGAGCGCAGCCTGAGATACGTTTCGACTCACATCCTCGCTCACGAGTTGAGCGAAGCTGCAGTTCGTAACGCGTTGAGAAACGGGCACGCGTTTGTAGCGCACGACTGGCTGTGTGACTCGAAAGGTTTTGCGTTTGTCGCGATGAAGCGCGGAAAACCCATCGCGGTCATGGGGGACGAAGCTCGACTCGGTGACGGGTTGATTCTGATTGTCGCGGCGCCATTAGAATGCCGGTTGAAATTAATTCGCAATGGCGAGACGATAGGGACTGTGACTGCCCGCCGGCTCGATCTGGAAGTCAAGGAGAGCGGAGTGTATCGTGTCGAGGCTTGGCTCGAGATGGATGGCGAGTGGCGACCATGGATTTATTCGAACGCGATCTACATTCGGTAATCAAGACATCCGAATTGATGGCTTGGTTGTCAAACTCTCCAGCAGAGGCTACCATGAGGTCACTGATGTCATCTGAGGTGAAGTTATGAAGTTAAATCGGATGTTGCTAATTACCGTTGCGTTTCTGTTTGTCGGGTTGGTTCTTTCACGCGCGTGGTCGAGAAGTGCGACCTCGACGCAAGGCGAGTCCGCTATTTCGGATTCTACCGCTATGACAAATACAGAGGGACAACCGGAGATTCGAATCGCAGCCGCGCAAGGACCCGTGCTGTTGGAGGCGGAGCAAACTCGTGTAAGCCTTAACCCAGCCGCTGGCGCTACGCCCGTACGCGAGTCGCTCGTTGGACGCCGTGTCTATCTTATCTTCCGAGAAATGAGCGCATCCGAGCAGCCGGGAGTTCCCTATCAAGTATTCTTTGATCTGCCGCCGGGCGCCAACGCGGACACCAGCAGTCCGTATTATGTTGGCGTGATCACTTTCTTTAACGCCGTGAGACTCGAGGGCGGGGAACCGGCATCGAAGGACCCGCGCTTTTTCAGCTTTGACATCACGAAGGTCGTGACACATCTCAAAGCGAAAAAGCTACTCCCCGAGGATATTACGGTGACAATCAAAGCGGGCGGCGTTGCGTCTGCTGCAGCGCAGCCGCGAATAGGCCGACTGGAGATTCTGGGGGAGTAAGCACGTCCGAAGCCCATTTGTCATTTGTCTTATTAGACATTGAAGGCGAACAGCCGATAAGCTTTGAGCCTTTCTTTCCAGAGCCTGTGTGTCGGAGTACTAGGAAAAACATGCACTCGACCGATGGAGTAATGGATATCCGCTCTAAGAATCCTTCCTGACTCTTCACTCCGCGCGATTGAATACGAGGCTTGCTGCTTGACAACCTTGCCGCCAGTGGTATGCTAGCGCCGCTTAGGTTGTCAAGATCACAACTCGGAAAGTTACGTCGGAAAAACGAAAGCCAAAGGAGGAAAGAGGCATGTCGAACATCTCTCGCAGATCCTTCGTCGGCGCGGTAGCTACAATACCGTTCTCCGTGTGGTTTGAGAGGTACGGGTCCGCGCAGACACCGAAAGTCCGCTACAACGCTTATAGCGCACAGGGCATTGCAATGTTGGCGACGTATAAGACTGCTGTCGACAAGATGATGAACCAAACGCCCGTTGGTGACCCGTTGGGATGGGTCTTCGAATGGTACACACACGCGGTCAAGCAACCGCCCGGAAAGGCCTCGGAGATTAACACGATTTATCCCAATCCGAGCCCTTTCAAACCGATGGCTCAGGCGGTGTGGAGCACGTGTCAGCCGCACTTCAATCCGGCGAACCAGCCATGGTTTCTTCCCTGGCACCGGATGTACGTTTACTTCTTCGAACGCATCATCCGCAAAGTAAGCGGCAACGCTAACTTCACTCTGCCTTATTGGAACTATTCGGCGGCCGGCGTTACGCACGGTAAGATTCCGCCTGAGTTCCGCGTTTCTGGAAGTCCGCTTTTTATCCAGAAGCGAAATGTACACACGCCAACCAACCAGTACGCCAACGTCAACGCTGGTCAGGCGATCGATGCGTATGCCCCCGGCGTATTGAGCACCAGTAGTCTCGCGCGATGCACATACCTGCCGGTCGGGCAGACCAATCCGGGATTCAATATGGATCTCGACAACGGCTTGCACGGTTACGTTCACGTTTACACCGGCAACGGTCAGAACATGGGAGCCGTTCCCTGGGCGGCGGGCGATCCGGTGTTCTGGATGCACCACAGCAACATCGATCGACTGTGGGCAAGCTGGAACGCCGCCGGGCGCTTGAATCCAACGAACGATCAAAACTGGATGAATAAGACTTTCCAGTTCGTCGACGAGAACAAGCAACTGGTCACGGTCCCTGTGAATAAGTTCGTGAGCATTGCTCAACTGGGCTACAAGTACGACGCGTTGGATCCAGTCCCGGCATGCCCGCCAACTCATTTGGCCGCCGCAGCCGAAAAGGTTCACGCCGAAGCAAGCGCCATTGCGCTGTCGGGCGCGCCCGCCCAGGCGAGACTGACGCCATCGGGAGCGGCCGCTGAATCAATCGTCGCTAAAGTCAAAGCGATAAAGCCTGGCCATTCCCTCTATCTTGTCATAAAGGACCTCAAGGCGAATGCCCAGCCCGAGACTGTCTACAGCATCTATCTCGATATGCCTCTCGACACACCGCCGTCGAGGAGAAACGCGTACTTTGCAGGTAGGATTAACTTCTTCGACGCGGTTGCGCACGAAGGTCACGAGGCAGGGGCATCGGGCAAGTTCTACAGCTTTGACGTGACCCGGGTAGCCAAGAATCTCGTCATGCAGAATAAACTCAACCCCACTCCGGGAGTAACGATCATTCCCGCCGGCGAAGTGGCAAATGAAGCAAGTCCCGTGGTCGGTGATATCAAGCTCATCGAGTATTGACGATTGCGTCGAATCGTTTCGTTTAGATACGTGAGGCACACCTAACAGCGCGGTCGTCGTGATTCGACAGGGTCACGATCGACCGCGCCGCTTGCTTACTTTCAGTCTGAACGGAAACGGCGATGACATTGCACACGCGCCGTAAATCCAGGTGGGAGAGCGTTCGATGGCAGACATAAACGAGCAGTTCAAGACGTCAGGCATCGCTCAGGTCATAGTTGTGTTGAAATCTACGGTGGCCCCAGTCAGCGGATTGCAGGGGTGTGGAGGTTTGCCGCTGGATTCTATCCCAGAATACGCTTCACATCTCGCAGGATTGGCGACCTGCTTCGAGAATTCCGAACTGAGCATTAACCATGCTCTGGCTCGAGTTGGAATGCAAAACGTCGCAGCGATCGCCAGCGGGAGGACCAGCGCAAGATCAAAGCGAAAGGCTGCTCCTCCTTCGGTGCTTCACTTTCCAAATCTCGGGCTCTTGTTGGGGACCGTTACTCGCGATGGGCTTTCAACTCTGCGCAAGGATGAAAGAGTCAGAAAAGTAGTCAGCGCTCCTCAACCGAGACTAATAAGGCCCGTGCGAACCGCTCCGGCGAAGCTGACGACGGACGTAACCTGGGGCATCAAGTTTCTCAATATTCCCAAACTTTGGGAGCAAGGGCTAACGGGAAAGGGTGTTCGAGTGGCTCATCTGGACACCGGAGTTGACGGAAAGCATCCGGCGTTGCGGACGGCGATTGCTAACTTCGCGGAGATCGACTCTTTCGGTCAGGTTGTGACGCCGACTCCCAAACCATACGACACCGACGACCATGGCACACACACAGCCGGCACCATTGCAGGTCGCCCGGTCGGAGGCAAGTCGGTGGGCGTGGCTCCAGAAGCGGACCTCGTGAGTGCCATTGTGATCGAGGGCGGTAATGTTATTGCGCGTCTTCTTGGCGGCATGGATTGGGCGGTGTCGCAGAATGTCCGGGTGCTGAGCATGTCGGTTGGAATACCTCTCAGTCCGCCGCTGGCCGAGTTTGATCCGATTCTGCGAAACCTGCGCGCTCGCAATATTTTTCCGGTGGTTGCTATCGGAAACGAAGGCCCTGGGACAAGCCGAGCCCCAGCGAATAATACCGAGCCGATCTCCGTTGGCGCCATCGACCAGAACAAAGTAGTCGCGGACTTCTCGTGCAGCCAACAATTCAATCGCACCGACAACCCGACTGTCCCCGATCTTGTCGCGCCGGGTGTTGACATTCTCTCAGCCAGTCCGGACGGCGGGTATCAGTTGAAAGATGGAAGCTCAATGGCAACACCTCACGTGGCGGGACTTGCTGCGCTGCTCTTTCAAGCTCAGCCGAGTGCAACGGTCGATGATGTCGAGAACGCGATATTCAGTTCGTGCGTTGCGGATGGAATTCCGGCCGAGCGAGGAAATCGGGGATTCCCGGATGCGGTTCGCGCGCTCGCCGCGCTGACGGGAACAGTCGTTGGCAACATGCCGTCTAAACCGGCAACCTCCGCTCGAGGTTCCAAACCAACCGCGGCCCAGAAGACGAAGAAAGTGCTGAGGGCGACGAAGAATCAGAAGTAACTGAAACCACCGACTAACCCTGTGTTCGCATCTGCGGTGACAACGTACCGGAGTCCGACGCCTGGGGCTGAAAAAAGCCGATTTTTGCTAAGTTTCATTCGGCTCGCCTTGCTTCCGTATTCTGGTGCGAGGCACTTGAGGGCTAACGGCCTTAGCGTCCGGGTGCCGATTGGCCATCGCCGCCGCAATCTCCGGCTGCGACATTAACTCTTGCACGAATGTGGGATGAGCCAAAACGACGAACGATCCCAGGTTCCGGAATATGTTGAGCTTTCCTTCCCGCTTTCCAACTCTGCTCTCGACTCTCTTCAAAACCTGATGGATCAGTTCCTCGGTCTGCTCAGGAGATGGAACTGCCCGCAAGGGATCATCCGAAGCTAGTATGAAAACCGCTTCAACCTGCGTATCATTGGGCGTGGCGGCTGCAAGCTGTCGCGTGAGCTCAGGATCAATATTGACGTGTGATTCATCGCTATCCAACTCTCACCTCGATGTTTGTGACGATCATACTCAACCCGATTGAATATTTCCACGATCACACGAACTCACCACACTGAGCTGCTTTTCGTACGCAGCGCGCTCTGCCATAATCAGCGGGACTGAGACGGCTTATGAAAGTTGATCCCGTCAAACTCGAAATTTTCAAATCGCTTTACTCATCTGTCGCCGAAGAGATGGGTGTGAGCCTCAGGCGTTCGGCTTTCTCTCCGAACATCAAAGAACGCCGAGATTATTCCTGCGCGGTCTTCAATCACGAAGGCACGCTCATCGCGCAAGGCGATCATATGCCGGTTCATCTCGGCTCGATGCCGATGTCAGTGCGCGCCGCACTCGAGACGATCGACCTCGCACCCGGTGACATAGTCGTGCTCAACGATCCTTACGCGGGTGGAACTCACTTGCCCGATGTAACGATGGTCGCTGGAGTCTACGGCGACGCGAGAATAGGGAAAAGGAGCAGAGGAGCTGAGGTGCGGAGGAGCAGAGGTGTCAAACAACAATCCCCTCGGCTCCTCCGCCCTTCTGCTCCTCCGCCTCTTTTCTACGTTGCGAATCGCGCTCATCACGCGGACATCGGAGGCGCGACGCCCGGTTCGATGGGGCGGGCCGATGAGATTTATCAAGAGGGTCTGAGGATCCCTCCGGTTCGTTTGATGATCGACGGCCGGATCAACGAAGACGTGATGCGGTTGATCTCGGCCAACGTTCGGATACCCGAAGAGCGCGAGGGTGATTTGACTGCGCAGCTCGGCGCGATTGCTACCGGTCAGAACAGGCTTCTCGAAATAGTCGGACGCTATGGTTTCAGAGAAGCAAATCTTTACGCGAGTCACTTGATAAACTACACCGCCGAGATGATGCGACGAGTGATTCGTGATTTGCCTGACGGTGTCTATGAAGCTGAAGACTTTTTAGATGACGACGGCTACTCCGATGAACCAGTTAGGATCGCCGTTCGCATCGAGATCAAGGGCGATCACGCTAGAGTTGATTTCGCCGGCAGCTCGCCACAAGTGCGCGGGCCGATCAACGCCGTCGAAGCAATAACGGTCTCAGCGGTGTATTACGTTTTTCGCTGTTTGATTCCGATCAGCGTGCCGGCGAGCTGGGGAATAATGCAGCCGATCAAAGTCAACGCTCCGATCGGAACCGTCGTCAACGCACGGCCTCCCGCGCCGGTTGCCGGCGGGAACGTCGAGACCTCGCAGCGAATAGTCGATACCGTGTTGCTTGCGTTGTCGAAGTCGGGCGCTCCCGTTCCTGCCGCGAGCCAGGGGACGATGAACAATTTGACGATCGGCGGGACCGACTCGCGCTCGGGCAAACAGTTCGCTTATTACGAAACTGTGGCCGGAGGAATGGGCGCGCGGCCCGGACTTGATGGCATCGACGGGATTCACACTCACATGACTAACTCGCTGAACACTCCAGCCGAAGCGCTCGAGTACGCTTATCCGATGCGAGTGGTCGAATATAGCATCCGCCCTGAAAGCGGCGGTGGTGGCCAGTTTCAAGGCGGCAATGGAGTCGTTCGCGAAATAGAACTTCTGACCGATGCGCAAGTGACGATTCTGTCCGATCGCCGCAAGACTCGGCCTTATGGATTGAACGGCGGAGAGCCCGGAGCAGCAGGAAAAACGGTATTGCTAAGCGAGCGCCCGGACCGAGTGCTTGAAGGTAAGGACTCGACTCGAGCGAACGCCGGCGATCGGATTCGTATCGAGAGCCCCGGTGGCGGCGGCTGGGGAAAGGCCAAAAGGTAAAAGGGAAAGTAAGAAATCCCCTTGCTTGTCACCTTCTGAAATCCGCTGATAAGATTCGCTCGCGATGAGCGAAGAAATATCAGAGCGGCTCGCGCGAGTTCGTGAACGAATCGCGCGGGCGGCGGAACGAGCCGGTAGACACGCCGAAGATGTAACGCTCATCGCCGTCACGAAGACCTTCGAACCAGCCACTATTCAAAAGGCAGTCGACGCGGGCGCTCGCGAATTGGGGGAGAACCGAGTTCAGGAAGCCGTCGGTAAAGTCCGTCAGATCGCTGGAGACGTTCATTGGCATTTGATCGGTCATCTGCAATCGAACAAAGCCCGGTACGCCGTTGAAACATTCGCAGTCATTCATACAATTGACCGCGTCGAGATTGTTGAGCGGCTCGATCGAATAGCGAGAGAATTGAATCGAAGACCGCAGGTTCTGATTCAGGTCGATCTTGCACACGAGCCTACAAAATCCGGCGCCGATGAAAGCGAGCTGCCATCGATCATCGAGACGTTGGACTCGGCGCAACATCTCGAGTTCCGCGGCCTGATGGTATTGCCGCCGTTTTATGATTCGCCCGAGCAGACCCGGCCTTACTTTCGGAAGCTTCGCGAACTGCTCGAGAAGTTGAATAGCAACCGGTCGGCCGAAAGAAAGCTGACCGAGCTTTCGATGGGAATGAGTCACGACCTTGAAGTGGCAATCGAGGAAGGCGCGACGATGGTGCGAGTGGGCACCGCGGTTTTCGGGAGCAGAAGTTGAATGCCTGTATGGGCGACCCTCGGTGGCCGCCCCGTTTCTGCTAGCCAAAGGCCTTTGGACAAGCAAGGGGCGGCCACCGAGGGCCGCCCATACAGGTTCACGCAGTATCTTGATTATCGTTGAGGTGCAGGATTGACTCTTATCGTTCTGGCATTCTATCTAATTTCACAGGTTGTTTTCTGGGCAACGATCGTCGTAGCGTCCCTGTTATTCCTTCGCGTGCTGCTGTCGTGGTTAGGCACGAATCCCTTCGGGCGCATTCCTTATCATCTGACGCGAATCACCGAGCCGATGGTGCGTCCAGTGAGGGATCAACTCGGAGGGGGGCGCTACCTGCGATACGATTTGATTCCGCTTGTGATGGGCGTATTGATTCTGGTAACCGGGCTATTCATCGCAAGCATTATCGGGCAGCTCGGTAACATCATCGGCGCGATAGGGAGAAACGTCTTGCTCGGTGCCCTCGCTTCGGCAGCGATGCTGGGCGAGATCATAAAGCTGCTGGGACTGTTTTATGTTGTCGCGATCTTTTTGAGATTTTTCTTGCCATTTTTTGGAGTAGGTTATCGCAACAAACTGTTCCACTTCTTGTTCGCAATCACCGAGCCATTGCTCAAGCCCCTCCGGAGGGTCTTCGTCGCGGGCATGTTCGACTTCTCGCCGATCGTGGCGATGTTCATCGTGCAAATACTAACCAGCTTTATTGCGGACGCCGTCGCAAGGTCAAATTGGTGAAGCGTGGTTGAGATGAATGAAAAGGACGGCGCGGTAACTTTCAAAGCGCGAGTCCAGCCGCGAGCGCCGCGAAGCGAAATCGCCGGCGAGCACAACGGCGCAATCAAGCTCCGGTTGGCCGCTCCGCCAGTTGACGGCAAAGCGAATCAAGAATGCCGAAGCTTCCTTGCAAGGTTGCTCAAAGTGAGCGCAACATCGGTTGAAATCATCTCGGGAAGCACGTCGCGCGATAAGGTTATTCGGATTCAAAACATCAGCGCTCGTCGCGTTATCGAAGCGCTGGGGAGGTAGCTTCAGTGTCGGGACACTCAAAATGGCATTCGATTAAACACAAGAAAGGCGCGATTGATGCCAAGCGCGGCAAGGCGTTTTCAAAGCTGATCAAGGAACTCACTGTTGCCGCGCGAGGCGGCGGAGATCCCGCAGGCAATCCTCGGTTGCGCAAAGCAATGGACGATGCAAAGGCGCTCAACATGCCTAAGGACACAATGATGAACGCCATCAAACGCGGAACGGGTGAAATCGCGGGTGCGGCAATCGAGGACATAACTTATGAAGGTTATGGCCCGGGCGGCGTTGCGGTCTTTGTCGAATGCCAAACCGATAACCGCACTCGAACCGTAGCGGAGGTGCGGCATATCTTCTCGAAAAATGGAGGCAACCTCGGCGAATCAGGCTCCGTGGCATGGATGTTTCAAAAAAAGGGCTCGATCATCGTCGACAAAAGCGCTGGCGATGAAGAGAAGATGATGGAGCTCGCGCTGGAAGTGGGAGCCGAGGACGTTGCGGGAGACGAAGAGACCTGGGAAGTAATCACGTCGCCCGAAGACTTCAACGCCGTGCTCGACGCGGTCAGGAACGCGGCGATTGAGCCGATATCGTCTGACATCACTATGCGCCCGACCAACTCGGTCCAGGTGACCGGCGCAACAGCTCAACAGGTTCTTCGTTTAATGGAAGCGCTTGAAGAGCAGGACGACGTTTCGAACGTAGCGGCCAACTTCGACATTCCGGCCGAAGAAATGGAAGCGGCAGGCTGATTCCTTAAGTCATCGCGAAACGTGGCGCGAATGACTTCACCTCTACGAAGTGAGATCACTAATGCGCGTGATTGGCGTTGATCCCGGAAGCGCGACTACCGGCTACGGAGTCATCGAAAGCGACGGGCGTCATTACAAGCTCATTGAATACGCCGGCATCCGCGCACCGGCAAGCATATGCTTTGCCGAAAGATTGCTGGTCATCAGCCGGAAGCTCGAAGAAGTGATCGAGAGATTGGGTCCGCAGGTCTGCGCAGTCGAAGACACGTTCTACGCACTCAATGTGAAGAGCGCCTTGAAGCTTGGGCAAGTTCGTGGAGCGATATTGGTCACCGCCGCTCGTGCGCGCGTCGAGGTGTTCGAGTACTCTCCGCTCGAAATAAAATCGGCACTCGTTGGCTATGGTCGAGCCGAAAAGCAGCAGGTTCAGGAAATGGTTCGCCTCCTTTTGAAATTGAAGGAAGCCCCTCAGCCCCTCGACGCTTCTGACGCGCTGGCCGTCGCGATTTGCCACGCAAATACGGCGTCGACGAGTGCTCGACTCCGCTCCTATTGAGCAACCGGCGCGTCGGGAGTAATATACGCTCGTAGCCGGATGCGGTATCACCGCTTATTGGGTCTTGCGAGGGAAGCACATATGCCTCTCGGCGGACCCGCCAACAGTAGAGCGCCCTTAAGATGGAAGTGATGTTGCAATGACTACGGACCTCTACGGTGTTCTCGGACTCACGCCTCGCGCAACTGCTAACGAAATCAAGTCGGCCTATCGAAGACTCGCGCGTAAGTATCATCCCGACGTTTCTGCTTCTCCGGATGCGGCCGCGCGCTTCGTCAGGATTAGCCACGCATATCATGTTCTGAGCGACCCACCGCGCCGGGCGGCTTACGACAGCGGCCAGTACTTCGACTCTCAACGCACCTTCTATGCATCGCGGCAGGCAGAAGTCGTGGCAATGCAGCGGCACTTCGACCGGATCGTTGACGAGTGGCTAGCGAATGAACGGCAAGAGACAGCGGCCCGCTCGCACGCGGTGCTTGTCGTTGTGCCGCTGTTTCTGTCGGCTTTTTATGTGATGGTCTCAAAGCCGACGATCATTGAAGAGTCGCGGCTTATCGGCAAAGTCGTAATACTCTCGCTTGCACTCTACGGACTGGTTTATCTTGTTAAAAACCTGTCGATCATCTTTTCACGTTATACCTACCACGTGCCTGACCGGATGACCTCCGTATTTCGAGAGCCCGAGCTTCCAAAAGACAAGTCGATCAGCAGGCAAGCCGGCTTGATTTTTCTGGTGTGCGGTTACCTGGTCTCGATTGGACTCGGCTACGTCGTGAGTAAGTTCGTGCCCGGACGCTATGGTGCTGCGCTAAGCATGAGCACATTGATAAGCGCACTTGTATACCCGCCCATCGCCGTATTGATCATCGGCGGCATTCGCAGGATTGGCGGCCTGCTTGATCGCCTTTGAATCTTTCGTTCTTCGAACAACCGATGCGATACACCGAAATACCGATAGGAGATCGCGCCCCCGATGTATTCAGCGTAGTGGTCGAGATCCCGAAAGGGAGCGCCAATAAATATGAATACGACGCTGAGCTGAGAGTCTTCAAGCTCGACCGTACGTTGTACTCTCCGATGCACTATCCCGGCGACTATGGTTTCGTTCCTTCAACGATAGCGGCTGACGGAGACCCGATCGACGCTTTGGTGCTTGTCGAGAGCGCTACATTTCCAGGCTGCATTATCGAAGCGCGAGCTGTTGGCATGCTTGCCATGGTTGATCAGGGTGTCGAAGACCTGAAATTGCTCTGTGTGCCAACCAAAGATCCGCGGCAAGAGACGGTTGCCAACTACAGCGACGTTCATCCGCATCGGCTGCGTGAGATAGAACACTTCTTCAGTATCTACAAAGAGCTCGAGGGCAAACAGACTGAAACGCGAGGCTGGATGAGCGCCGATGAAGCAAAGCAGGTGATTGTCTCGGCAAGCGAAAGATTCAAAAAAAACAATTGATGCGTGATGCGTGACCGTGACACAGAGTTCCAGTCACGGATCACGTTTCACGGACCACTTGCCTCTACTTCTTAAAAATCTTCTTTGCGATCGTGCCGACGTCGGACTTCCAGATACTCCCGCTATCGACTTTGGACTTGTTGGCGCCTGGATTCATTTCGCGGTTTGCGACTCTGTTGTCGGGATCCAATTGGAGCGCCTCGCGGAAATAGTGATCCGCTCTTTTGAACAAGCCCGCTTCTTTGTACAACAAACCCAGCTTCACGCGAATCTGTGCGTTGTATGGCTCCAGCTCAGCGGCTCTTGCCAAGTGGACTTCGGCGTCGCGCCGGGTTCGAGGATTCCGAATCAACGCGATTCCGAGATGATAATGATAAGGCGCACGGCTCGCGTCCAGCTTGATCGCTTCTCGAAGAAGATGCACGGCCGCGTGATATTCCTTTCTTTCGAACCTCGCGCGTCCCTGCTGGTAGTACAACTCGGCCATTTGTCCCGGCGGAAGTTGCGGTCCGCTCTTTCGCGAGCTGGTAGCTTCAGCCGCGAGCGGTTCACGAGCACTCTGCGCCAAAGAGCCGCTGTCATCCGCGTTTCTTGGAGCCTGACCCGAATCGCCGTTGCGATTGCGATCCTCCTTTCGCGATTGATGCTCGCTGACGGATTCCGACGCAGATGAAGTTATGTTGGCCGAAGCGGCAAGCGTTCCCGACGCTCGCCTGATTTTTTCATCATAAGCGGCGCGCGTAGCCGGCTGGCTCAACGTATCGTAAGCTTGAGTGATCAACGCAAAGAGGCTTTCAAGTTTTCCGCGCAGCTCGTCGTTGTCACGCTGATGATGCCGATCGGGATGGTACTTCTTGGCGAGATGATAGTACGAAGTTTTGATCTCTGAAGTGGTCGCTTGACGGCTTACACCCAGCACATCATAAAAATCGGCGGTTGTACAGAAGTGAAGTTGACGTGAGACCTCCTCGCGAATGCGATCGTAAGAATCGTCTGCTTCAATTGCCGGCTCGGCGTCGGTGTGAATACCCTGGCTTATGACTTTCAGAAACCCGGCCGACACGAGAGCGCAGACCGCCCGGTGCGCGTCTTCTTCGGCGAGTCCGCTCAACGCTCCGATCTCGCTCACAGCTGTCGGCGATTCGATGCGCGAAAGAATATAGCTCTCCAGCGGAATCAACTGACCGGAGTCCGCTCGAATTCCATTGAGCTTTGTCCGCAGCACGACTCTGTCTCGCGGAACGAGCGCATCCGCCATCTGCGGCAATTGCGCAGCGTGACGCGCGCCCAACAACAACACGTCCTGTACGCTGAGCCCAAGCGTCACTTCATGCTCGACGCGAATGCGTTCATCAAAGGAGTAATCGCCTTCCGTCCACTCGAATATCGATAAGATTATCCCGGTGACTTGATCTTGCACGATCGCCCGCATCTCTTCGTCCTGAAGATGACCGTCTTCAACGAGCACCGGCCCAAGACGGTGAGCCTTCACGGCGCGCCGCCTTGCTCGATCGACCTGTTCAAAAGTGACAAGCCCTTCCTTGACCAGTCTGTGTTCCAATTGTTCGGTCGTGAGGTTGCTGATCGCGAAGGTTGGAGTGCCCGACTCAAAAAAGATAGCCTTGATGGTCGAGCCACGCGAGACACGCAGCAGTCCGCTGGCGTTCCTCTGCGCAATTTCGCGGATCAAATCTGGAACCAGTTTTTCGCCTAGCTGTCCTTGCACCAGAGCTTCCTGTGAGGAGGTGGGCTACATACAGATATAGCCGCAGGTGTAAGGTATAAGGGCAAGTTCGGGGGGTGGACAGTACGGGACCAGTTTAGATGGAAAGTGAAACCAGTTCAATAGTCTTTGAGCGACGTTTTGGCTCAAAACCTTGACACATCTGCCAGGCTTCGGTTACCGTTTAACGTTGCTCAGACAGGAAAATTCGCAACAGGAGTGACCGACCAAGTGAAGCCTGATATTCATCCGAAATATGTCAACGCGACTGTGCATTGCGCGTGCGGCGAAACCTGGCAAACCCGCTCGACCAAGTCAGAAATTCGGCTTGAAATTTGTTCCAGTTGTCATCCTTTTTTCACTGGCAAACAAAAGCTGGTGGATACCGCAGGCCGCGTCGAGCGCTTCAATCGCAAGTACGGACGCAAAACCGAAGCTTAGCTGATCAACAGCCTGATACTGGTTGTCGAACCCGCAGCTCGCAGCCTCTCACTTTCTATACTTGAAAGTGAGCAAGCAAATGCGAAGAATTATTGCGGGAGTCGACGACCTTTTTGTTTATACCAGGATCGAGAGAAGACTTATGAGGGAAGATCAGATCATAGTTGGCGGGCAAGCCGTAATCGAAGGCGTGATGATGCGAGCGCCGCATTCTTATGCGGTCGCCGTCCGCCGGCCGGACGGGGAAATCGTCTCCAGGTCCGAACAACTCCCCGTGCTTGCGGAGAAGTACCCGCTTCTAAAGCTGCCGATTCTCCGCGGTTCGGCAGTGTTGATCCATTCGATGATTCTTGGAATCAAGGCTCTGAACTTCTCCGCCACCGTGGCCTTTCACCAGACTGAAAGCGAGTCGCCCGCCGAAGAAGTTCAGTTTGAAGCCGCAGGGTTGATGTCAGGCGCAGCCGGCGCTCGCTCGATGGCCGTTGCCGCACAAGTCAAACCCGGCCCTTTGAAAGGTTCAACTAGAAGTGGGGCTTCAGCGGCCGGCGCAGCAGGCTCTATAGTGTTCGCGCTGTTTTTCAACATCGTTCTGTTCATCGTATTGCCGCTTCTGCTTACAAATGTTTTGTTCGTCTATTTCGGAGGCGGAACGATCGATGCGCATTCGGCAAGCGGCGCATGGTACGCGAACGCGTGGGCCTGGGTGCGCGCTGCGCTCCATCCGATTCGCCCTTCGATCGCATTCAATCTCGTTGACGGTTTGATCCGGATGACGTTCTTCCTGATTATGATCACGAGCTTCTCGCTGCTGCGCGAGCTACGCAGGGTCTTCGAATACCACGGAGCCGAACACAAAGTTGTTTACACGTGGGAGGCCGGCGAAGAATTGACTGTTCCAAACGCCAGGACAAAGCGACGGCAGCATCCTCGGTGCGGAACTAGCTTTCTAATGATCGTGATGCTGGTTTCAATCGTCGCGTTCTCGGTCGTTAAGTTCGATTCGTTGTTTTTGAACTTTCTGGTGCGTGTGCTGCTGATCCCGGTGATAGCCGGCGTGTCTTACGAGATAATTCGAGCCTCGGCGAAGAGCAGCGCTCAATGGTTCTTCTCGATCATCACGAGGCCCGGGCTCTGGCTTCAGAACATCACGACGAAAGAGCCGGATGACTCTCAACTGGAAGTCGCGATATACGCGCTGAAGGAATCGCTCAAGCTCGAACCGTCGGCAGAACTTGCGTGATGCGTGAGACGTGATTCGTGATGGCTCCGATCACGCATCACGTTTCACGGATCACTTGATGACTATGTTGGACAAGCTCGAATCAATTGAAGAAAGGTACGAAGAACTTGCGCGACAGTTGAGCGACCACGAACTGCTGTCGGACCAGGTGAAGTACACCCGGGTCGCTAAGCAGCATCGCGAGCTCGAAGAGATCGTGTCCAAGTATCGCGAGTTCAAATCGCTCGACCGCGGAATCGCAGAAACTAAACAACTGCTTGAATCCGAAGACGACGCCGAGATGGTAAATCTTGCGCGAACCGAGCTTGGCGAGCTTGAACAGCGGCTCGCAACCGTTGAAGCCGAGTTGAAATTCCTGCTTCTGCCGAAAGATCCCAACGACGAGAAAAACGTCATCCTCGAGATTCGAGCCGGCACCGGCGGCGATGAAGCGACATTGTTTGCCGCTGAAATCATGCGGATGTATTCACGATACGCCGAGCGGCAGGGCTGGCGTGTTCAGGTCCTCGACGCGTCAGAGTCGGGCATCGGTGGCGTCAAGGAAGCGATATTACTGATCGAAGGCAATCGCGTTTATTCTAAGCTGAAGCACGAATCGGGCGTTCATCGCGTCCAGCGAGTTCCACAGACGGAAGCATCGGGCCGCATTCATACGTCGGCGGTCACAGTGGCGGTGCTTCCCGAAGCGGAAGAAGTCGACGTCAGGATCGATCCCAAAGACTTGCGAATCGATACCTTTTGTTCTTCCGGTCCGGGTGGTCAATCGGTTAATACCACCTATTCGGCAGTCAGAATCACACATCTTCCATCTAACACAGTCGTGTCGATGCAAGACGAGAAATCTCAGATCAAGAATCGCGAGAAAGCGATGCGCGTGTTGCGTTCTCGTATTCTGGAGATGGAACAAGAGAAACAGCATCAGGCAATCGCAAGCGAGCGCCGCTCGATGGTCGGCTCCGGTGACCGCTCGGAGAAGATTCGAACCTATAACTTCAAAGACAACCGCGTGACGGATCATCGCATAGGCTACACGGCTCATCAGTTGAATTTGTTCATGGAAGGCGAAATCGGCGAGTTGATCGATGCGCTGGTCGCGCATTATCAAGCTGAAAAGCTCAAAGAAGAAGCCGCCGCATAGACTGATCCGGAACTGATATCCCGGCTACCGCGAAGCAAAGCGAATCAAGTAACGGCCCAACAATCAATGCAGCCGTTCTCGATTAAACGACTTGCCAACCATAAATCAAGTCATCGATGAAGGGGCGGCTCGGCTGAGAGAAGCTGCCATTGAGCACGATCGGAGAACCGCGGGCGTTCTGCTCGCTCACGTGCTTGGCGTCGATCGCACTCACTTGTTGATCAACTCTGAAGCTCGAGTTGCCCGGTCGCATTACAATGGCTATCTGCGATTAGTTGAACGCCGCGCCCACGGTGAGCCGCTTCAATACATAACCGGCCATCAGGAATTCTACGGATTGGACTTCATCGTCAATCCTTCAGTATTGATACCGAGACCGGAAACCGAGCTTGTCGTCGGCCGTGTAATCGACCTCGCACAGCAATTCAACGAGGAGACTTTGCTGGTCGCCGACATTGGAACTGGTTCCGGTTGCATCGCTGTAGCCGTCGCCGCGCACGTTAAATCAGCGACGGTAATCGCAACTGATTTGTCGCAGGCAGCGATCGACGTTGCACGAGCGAATGCAGAACGACATCGAGTCGCGGATCGCATCCAGTTTTTCAATGGCGATCTCTTCAAACCTTTCGCCGAACGCGGTCTGCGAGAAGCGGTTAGCATCTTCGCCTCAAATCCACCCTACGTCGACCGCGAAGAGCCGGACCTGATTCAACGTGAAGTGCATGATTGGGAGCCTCACGCTGCGTTGTTTGGAGGAGAGGGAGGATCGTCATTCCATCGCCGGTTGCTTCAGGAAGGATTTGAATACGTGAAGCCCGGCGGCTACCTTGTTTTTGAAATCGGATACGGCCAGATCGACTCGATTACTCGGATGATCGCGGAGTCGCCCTGGAGGCTGATCGATGTGAACAGCGACTTGCAAGGAATTCCGCGGACTGTCACTGTAGGGAAACCGCTCTGAGTAAGCCGGCCCCGCACGTTGATTTGAATAGGTGAATGTTATGAGACGAGTAATCACATCAATTCTTCTTATCGCTTTAGCTGCTGCGACTCTTCAAGCGCAACAAAAACTTCCGCCAGCTGCGCTGCTCTCGAATTCGGTATGCGGCAAAGGTGTTTTTATTTTTTGGCTTGGCGACCAGCAAATCGGACGAGAGGAATTCGATATCAAGTGCCAGCCAGATGGCGGCTTCGCGGCTAGTGGTCATACCGAGCTAAAAGTCCCCGGCGCGACGATCGATCTGAATACCACGCTGGAAGTCGATAAGAATGCAGAGCCGCTCACTTCAATTGCGAAGGGCACCATCAATGGAAAACCCTTCGATCAAAGTGTAACCGTCAAGGCCGGCACGGCGACGATTACAACCAACGGCGGCTCCAAGGAATTAACTTTCGTGAAGGGGAGCTCGCTGGTTGGCGGCAACATTTTTTACATGAATCAATTCCTGCTCGCGCGATACGACGCTGCGCGCGGAGGAGTTCAAGAGCTTCCGATCTTCCCAAACATCAGCGCTAAAACCGAACGAGTCTCCCGCGACGATCTCGAGGCCACGGGCATCGCAGCCCCACCCGCGCCGACCGCATTCGATCGTTATAGCATTACCATCGGACTATCGAACGCAGTCGCCTGGGTCGATGCTCGAGGTCGAATAGCCGCGCTTGCGATTCCTCTGCAGAACTTCGCCGCCGTGCGCGAAGAGTACGCTGCATTTGTTCCTTCCTTTAAGGCAAAGCTTGCTGCGACGATGAAAGAGCCGGCGGTTGATTACAGCGCGCCAGCCGGCGCTCCATTCACCGCGGAAGAAGTGACCGTTGACGCGAAGGGCTTTACTCTCGCAGGCACTTTGCTCCTGCCGAAAACGGTTAAGTCGGCTCCTGTTGTGATAATGATTACGGGCTCTGGACAGCAAACACGCGATGAATTCCTTCCGATTCCAGGCCTCGAAAAATATCGGCCGTTTCGACAGATCGCTGAAGCCCTGGCGAGTCGAGGCGTAGCGGTTTTGCGCGTCGATGATCGCGGCGTCGGCGGATCAAAGGGCCGAGATACACTGAAGACCGCAACAAGCGCCGACTTCGCAGACGACGTGCGCGCGCAAGCTGAGTTCCTTCGGAAGCGCAGTGACATCGATCCCGCTCGAATCGCGTTAGTGGGGCACAGCGAGGGAGGAATGATCGGGCCGATGGTTGCCGCCAACGATCCGCGTATCGCCGCAGTGGTGCTGATGGCAGGCCCCGGCAAGCGCGGCGATGAGATCATCGCTTATCAGGTGAATCAAGGGCTTGAAAGCGACCCGACTCTTACCGATGAAGCAAAAGCCAAGAAGCGCGCCGAACAACAAGAGGCATTGCGAAAGACGATCGACAGCAGCGACACTTCAGCTTCGTCCGATCCGATGCGCAGCGCGTGGATGAAATACTTTTTGCAGTACGATCCGCTTCCTACGATTCGAAAAGTCCATCAGCCGATTCTGATCCTGCAAGGCGAGATCGATCGTCAAGTGACGGCCGACCAAGCGGAGATCATCGCAAGCGCCGCTCGACAAGCAGGAAACCGTGACGTCACCGCTCGCGTCTTTGCCGGATTGAATCATCTGTTCCTCCCTGCGAAGACGGGCGCGCCTGGCGAGTATTCATCGCTCAGCACCTCGACAATTCCCGACGACGTGATGAAGCAGTTGACTGATTGGCTCGTTGAAAAGATCGCAGTCAAGAAGTGATTGGTGCGAAGATGAAACGGGTTTTCGTTCTCGCAGGCGTGATCATTTCGAGTTTGGCTTTGCTCGGCGCAGCTAGCTCCAGCGATGCAAACCCAAGCGTCGCTCATTTCCACTTCGCTAACCTTACTCATTCGGAGTCGCAACTCCGGATTGCGATAGTCGGCTTGTCGGCGAGGTCAGCCGCCGACTCGCGCGCTGTTGAAGACGCGCTCGTACAAGCGCTGGGCCGCGATCAGCGTGTGTCGTTAGTCGAGGCTTCGATGATTGAGCCGGCCTTGAAAGCCCTTTCCTACGACGGGTCGATCAACATGAGCACCGGCGAGGCGCGCAGACTTGCGTCCGCGATAGGTTGCGACTTCTTTGTCATCGGCAAAACGGAGGCCCTGACTCGGAGCGAACGCGAAGGCGAATCACATGAAGAAGCCTATGCCGGAATCATGCTGGTCGATGCGCGAAGCGGCTCGCTGGTTTCGTTTGACTTCGTTTCAGAAAAAGCTTCCACGCGCGACGCGGCGCTGGGTGGAGTCGTGAACAGGATAAACTCGCGAGCCGCAGGTTATGTTGATCAACTGATTCAGTTCCGGCTCTCTGTTCTGGCCTTGCCTTTGAAGACTGCGGGCGATTCATCGCTTAATGATTCAATCGAAGATATTCCCGACGAAGCTTCATCTCGCGCGAAGGGATTCAAGCCGCCTCAATTCCTGAATCGTGTGAAACCGGAATACACTCGAGAAGCGGAATTGGCAGACATTACCGCAACCGTCGAAGCGAAAGTCGTCTTTCGATCAGTTGGCGAAGTAGGAAATATCGAAATCACTCGCTGGGCGGGATTCGGATTGGAGAACTCAGCGATGCGAGCGATTCGGCAACTGAAATTCAAACCTGCGACTCGCGACGGCAAACCGATCAGCGTCAGAGCCGTCGTGCGCTACAACTTTCGCCGCATCCCTGTCACTTTGGATAATTGAGCCGAGCTGGACTAATTTGAAAGCGCTTAACAACTGACGTATCCTTCGTCGAGTATCGTACAAACAGGAGAGCCGCCATGAAACTCACTAACCGTCGCTTCGCCCCGATACTGACAGTTCTATTGACAGTCGCGTTGAATATCTCGGCTATTTCGCGCGCCGCGGACAAACGGACGATCACCGAGACCGATCTGTTCAAGTTCGTGTGGATCGCTGATCCGCAGATTTCCCCCGATGGTTCGAAGGTCGTTTTCGTTCGCGAATGGGTGAATCAAAAAGCCGATCGCTACGACACGGCAATATGGAGTGTACTTGCTAGCGGCGGCCTATCGCGGCAGCTCACGGCCGGACCTCGCGACTCGAGTCCGCGATGGTCGCCTGACGGCAAAACTCTCGCGTTTATTCGGTCTTATGAACGGGAGGGCAAGCCGCAACCTCCACAAATCTGGCTTCTCTCGCTGGACGGAGGCGAAGCGCAACAGTTGACGGACGCGCCGCGAAGTCCTTCAGGGTTCGAGTGGTCGCCCGACGGTAAGACTATCGCCTTTGTTAGCCGCGAGGACTCGAGCAAGGAAAAGGACAACCCGAACCCGGAAGAAGCGGGGGCGAAAGAGAAACCCGATCACGTCAGCGATGTGCGCGTGATTACTAAAGCGGTCTACCGCGCAAACGGCGCCGGCTACTTGAATCCGAAATCTCACGGCCACATCTGGACTGTGAGCGTGCCATCTTCCGGTCAGAAAGCTTCGCTCAAACAAATTACGAAAGGCCACTTCGACGAAGGGAACGCGAGCTGGTCGCCGGACGGCTCGCGCATTTATTTCGTAGCGAATCGAACGGCCGAGCCCTATTACGAGCCGCCTCATACCGATTTGTATTCAGTGAGTCGAGACGGAAGCGACGAGCGAAAAGTCTTGAGCTTCGACGGCGGGATGCGAGACTTCACCTTCAGCAATAGCGGCAAGCGCATCGCGTTTGGCGGTGTCGCCAGCCACAAACCGGTGCAGTCCTACACCCAGCCGGACCTCTTTGTAATGAACGATGAAGCCGGCGCCTCTCCGAAAAATCTGACCGTCAATTATGACTTCGACATAGGCGGAGGCATCGGCGGCGATCAACGCGCGCCCCGCGGCGGAGGCGGCGGCGGAGTTCTTTGGAGCAAAGACGACCGATGGATATACGTCAACGTCGCCGAGCACGGCGCTGCGAATCTAAAACGCATCGATGCGTCGACCGGTAAGGTCGAACCGTTGACAAGCGGCGATCACGAAGTACAGAGCTACTCTGCGACGCCTGACGCGTCGCGAATGGCATTGCTGATCTCGACCTCGACAAACATCGGCGATCTGTTCTTACTCGAAACCGGCAGTGGCAAGCTGACTCAACTGACTCACGTCAACGATGAGCTGTTCTCGCAGCTCAACATGACCGACCCCGAAGAAATCTGGTACACGAGCTTCGACGGCAAGAAGATTCAAGCCTGGATTCAAAAGCCGCCGAACTTCGATTCCTCGAAGAAGTATCCGTTGATTCTGGAAATTCATGGCGGACCGCACGGCGCGTACGGCTTCACATTTACGCATGAGTTTCAGTGGATGGCGGCGAAGGGTTACGTCGTGCTGTACACCAATCCGCGCGGAAGCACTTCGTACGGGCAGGACTTCGGCAACATAATTCAGTACAACTATCCCGGAGATGACTACAAAGACCTGATGGCCGGCGTAGATGAACTTGTGAAGCGCGGTTACATCGACACAAAGAAGATGGGAGTGACAGGCGGCAGCGGCGGAGGCGTGCTGACCAATTGGACGGTCGGTCACACGACTCGTTTTGCGGCGGCAGTTTCGCAACGTTCGATTGCTGACTGGTCCGGCTTCTGGTACACGGCCGACTTCTCGCAATACACCCCGACATGGTTTCGAGCCGCGCCCTGGGAAGACCCGCAGGATTATACCAATCGCTCGCCAATCACTTATGTGAAGAACATCACCACTCCAATGATGTTCGTCGAAGGAGAAGCCGACTATCGCACGCCTCCGGCTGACGGCGGCGAGATAATGTTTCGCGCGTTGAAATATCGCAAGATCCCGACGGTGATGGTGCGTTTTCCGGGCGAGTCACACGAGTTGTCCAGGTCGGGCGCGCCGTGGCATCGAGTCGAGCGCTTGCAGCACATCGTCAACTGGTTTGATAAGTATCTTCAGGACAAGCCGATCAAGATTTACGACGTTGAATGAAAAGTGTGAACGACTTCAACTCAATTGAACGGAGTGCATCTCGAACGGCGCCCCGCATAGTTATCATGTGCTCGACGTCAGTGATGCTCTTACTGATGGGCGCGAGCATCACTGAACCCAAAGGGACTGAAGCATTGCCTTCCAAGGTCGACCATCTTGTTTATGCAACGCCTGATCTTGCCGCGGGCATCGCTCACGTTGAAAAACTTCTGGGCGTGAAAGCGGTGCCGGGAGGTCAACATCCCGGCGCGGGCACTCGAAACGCTCTGATCAGTTTGGGAGATCAAACCTATCTCGAGATCATCGGGCCTGATCCCGATCAACCAAAGCCTGCTCAACCGCGGCGATTTGGGATTGATGACCTCAAAGCTCCGCGACTCGTAACCTGGGCGGCGAAGAGCACGGACCTGCAGTCAATCGTCGCAAGCGCCAAGGCAAAGGGGATAGATTTGGGTCAGGTACAATCCGGGAGCCGCCGGCGTCCCGACGGAGTGTTGTTGTCCTGGCGACTTACCGCTTCGCCTTCGCTGAACGGAGACGGCATCGTTCCATTCTTTATCGATTGGGGAGCAACACCTCACCCTGCGTCGGCTCTGCCGAAGGGCTGCAAGCTGATCGGGCTTCGAGCCGTGCATCCGAATCCCGAACGTGTGCATGCGATGCTGGTTGCACTTGGCTTGAAAGTTCGAGTCGATGCCGGCACGGCGCCCGCGCTCATTGCGCTCATAAGCACATCTCGCGGTGACGTAGAGCTTCGTTGAATAATCCTAACTAAGCTAATCCTTCGGCAGCGGCGGCGGGCCGTCGGGCACATAAGGCTTGTACACTTCGCCTTTGCTCTTCGCTTTGAACTCAGCACGAATCGCTTCACGGGTTTTCTCATCTTCAAACAAATCAACCATCGTCGCCGCCAAAGCTTTTGCAGCTTGAACCAGACCTTTGTGGCCGATTGACATTCCTCCACACGCGACCACGGGCCACGCGTGCCACGGCGCGCCCTCCGGCGCAGTCGTGACCGACAAGTGCAGCGTCGGGACGATCCAGCTTACGTCGCCAACATCAGTCGAGCCGCCTTCGGGATCAGGCTTGGGAGGAAGCAATGGCTGAATCGATCCGTTAAGACCTTTCTCTTCGACGCCGGTCGCTCGTTGAATAGCCTTGGCGAATTCCTGCTCTTCCGGCGTGTACTGAATCGGACCTAACCAGGTAAGATTGGCGTGAATCAATTTCGCTCCGGTCTGATTTACCAGGAGTTCGTAGTCGCCGCTCTGAACCGTCAGTTTGTATTCGACACCGGCCATCAACGCAGCGCCCTCCGCGATTTTTTTCGCGCGAGCTAGTAACTCCTCGACGCCCGTGCGCTTTGAATCGCGGAGCCAGCACCACACTCTTGCGTATTCGGGCACGACGTTCGGAACATCGCCCCCCTTTTGAATCACATAGTGCATTCGCACGGTAGGCCTGACGAACTCACGCATGCGATTGATCCCGGTTGTGAAGAACTCGAGCGCCGCGACTGCGCTTCGACCATTCCACGGATCGGCAGCAGCGTGAGCTGCCTTACCTTTGAACTCGACGATAAAATCGACGATCGCTTGCGAGCTGTCGACATCCGCTCGCGTCTTGTCTTCGGGATGCCACGCCATACACACGTCGAGATCATTGAAGAGCCCCTCACGAGCCATGTAGATTTTGCCACCCACGGATTCCTCAGCAGGAGTCCCGTAAAAGCGAATTGTGCCTTTCAGCTTTCCGGCGGCAATCAATTCCTTTATTGCGACCGCGGCGCCAAGGCTGGCCGCGCCGAACACGTTATGTCCGCAGCCATGTCCCGCAGAACCGGCTTCCAGAGCCTCTTTCACGGGTTGCGCCTTTTGCGATATGCCCGGCAGCGCATCGTATTCGCCGAGGATTCCGATGATCGGTCTGCCCTGGCCATAACTCGCGACAAACGCTGTAGGCATGCCCGCCACTCCACGCTTCACTTCGAAGCCCTGCTTCTCGGCGTAGTCCTCGAGCGCCTTTGATGAACGAGTCTCGCGCAAGGCCGTTTCAGCGAAGCGCCATATTTGGTCGCTCAGATCGGTGAGTTCTGATTTGTGTTTCTCAATGGACGCAACCGCGTCCTCTTTCTTTTTGAGGTCTCCACCGAACGCCAACAACGGGTGCACTGCCAATGATACAAAAAGAAGTGTTGAAGTAAGCCGGACTTTCATCGATGTCCTCACTTTCAAATCGAAGAATTAACAGAACGCCTCGGACCGCGAGCCTTATTTGACTTGCTGCGTTGCTTTGCATTCATCGCACAAACAAAGCTCACGCAGCCGCTCCCAGGTGTAAATGCCATCGTCGTGCCGATCGCTGAACATGAACTTCACGCCGTATCTTCCAACATGCTCCGCGTTCAATACCGTGATGTCTTCGGCCACCGTTCGAGGATCGAGGATCCGCAAGCCGGTGACTTCGCTGACGCAGTTGGCGCACAAACATTCGGATCTCAAATACCTGATCGGGTAGACGCTCACGTGATCGTCGTCCCAGCGGATCGTGATCTCTCCTGCGCCGGTCTTCTTTATTTCAATCGGTGTGGGCATATAAGAAAGTCCGTAGTCCGTAGTCCATGGTCAGTGGCTATTGTTTGGTTTGTTCGAGACACGACCAATTGACCTTAGATAAGCGTTGAGCATAGGAGCTAAGTTGTCGACGAGTGGTTTGATCTTATTGACGTGACTATCATCGAGTAGCTTACGTTTGTAAGCTCTGCGAAGAAAATGCTGCGTTTCTTTCAATGAACCCCTTGCAATCCTTATGAACCGTCGATTGTCTTGAAAGCTGCCGCGTCCGGATCCTTCGGCCATGTTGGCTCCAATACTATCGGCTGCTCGCACTATCTGACCGCCAACGGTGTCCCGCGCAAATCGATCCCACCGCAGTACAATATCCCAAATCTCGTCCGCCAAGTTCTCCGACAATTGATAAACTTTGAGTTTCTCAAAATCACTCTTAGCCATGCGATTCTCCCGCTGCTTTCTTAACGCTACCGACTAAGGACTACGGACCATGGACCATTTCTTCACTTATGTTTCCATTTCGGAGGTCGCTTAGCCACGAAAGCGTCAACGCCTTCCTGCGGATCCTTAAACGACATCAGCTCATTGAGGTAAATGTCTTCCGCGCGCTTGAGCGCATCGTCGAAACCAAGCCCCGATGTTTGAACCATCGCGCGCCGAGCCATCTCGAGACCCGGCACGCTCATCTGCCGGAACGTATTCACCAACTCCTCACACTTGGTCTCGAGCAGGTCGTCCGCGATGACGTGATTGATCAACCCAACGGCAGCGGCAGATTCGGCGGTCAACAACTCGCCAGTCATTATCATCTCGCGCGCTCTTTTTTCTCCAATAACTCGAGGCAGCAGAAAGGCCGCGACTGGCGGGAAAACTCCGATTTTTATCTCAGGCTGACCGAAGCGTGCTGCCGGGCTCGCGAGGGCGATGTCGGCAAACGCAACCAGTTCGCAGCCGCCGCCGAGCGCCGCGCCTCGCACGAGAGCCACAACCGGCTTCGCTACGGAGTTGAGCGCGCGAAAGATCGAATGAAAGCCGTCGAGCATTTGAAAGACAGTTTCCGGCTTGTGCTCCTCAATCGAAACGCCCGCGCAAAAAGCGCTGCTCGTCTGCAAGGCAGAAAAAACGATCGCGCACGTATCGGCCGTCTGCGCGACCTGATTGATCGCGTCGACGACCTCTCTCATCATCGCGATTGTCAGGATGTTCAACGGCGGCCGCGCAAAGGTTATTCGCGCGACCCTGTCCGTGATCGTAAATTGAATGTCTTTGTAGTGAACCGGCATCGCTCGTACAGGTATTTATTGTGTCTTCAATTTCGATTCGATTTCCTCTGCAATCGTCTTCGACTGTTCGACCATCGCAGCCATTTGCTCGCGAGGCTTGCGCGAAGCCTCGCGATCGGCGATCGAATCGAGATTTACGATTACATTATAAGAGGCGCCGCGCACGGCGACTTGAGCGAGCTGCGCTCCAACCGCGACATCCGACAGCGCGTTTGGAGTCCCGCTGTCGGCAAGCTCGCGAAGCAGCGTCAATACGTCGAGGCTTCGCCGCGCCGTCTCGAAAGGAACGTCGACAGCCTGCTGCAATGCTCTTTGAATTTGCGCCGATCGTGCCGACTGCTGCGCGTCGTTGTCCTTCGGCAACCGGTACGCCCGAAGCACGCGCTCGAAACTCTCCGCGTCTTCGGCGATCAACACCCGCAGCCGCTCGTCGAGTCGCTCGAGCTCCGATCTGATTTGTTTCAAACGCGGCTCCGCCGCCGCATACTTCGCCTTGCTCATGGTAATCGTGCATACCATTTGTCCAAGCGACGCCGCAAGCACACCGCAATACGCTGCAACGCTACCGCCTCCAGGTGTTGGAGTGCCCGCTGCAACCAGGTCCGAAAAACTCCCGACGCTGTTTGACAAGTCAGGCTTCTCAATCGCCCCGCTGTCGCTCATCTTTCCGCCTCCTCGATAGCCGAAGCCAGCCTGTGCTCGAGAATCTGAACTTCAGTGAAGTTCTCGAGCTGCAAATAAAAATCGGCGACAGCGTTCAATGCGCGCTGCGGTACGAGACCCACAATTTCCGAGCCGACTACTGCAACGCCGTAGCGAGCTGCTTCGCGCTTGATTGCTTCGAACACTCGAAACAACGGCGTCCCTTCGTAGTTGACCATGTTCATCGACACTTGAACGATTCCACGATCCTTCAACTCGAATCCCAAAGCCTTGACGTAATGAAACCCACCGGATTGATGTCGAACTGCGCGTGCGATCTTGTTTGCGATCTCGACGTCGGAGGTCGCGAGGTTCACGTTGTAGGCGATCAAAGGCGGGCGCGCTCCGACTGCTGTTATCCCGGCAGTCGGATGCACTCGCGGCTCACCGAAATCAGGGCGTCGAGCTTCGTTGGAAGCAATCTCGTCGCGAATGCCTTCGAACTGTCCCTTGCGAACGGCAGCCAGGTTCTCGCGCTCGGGCCTTGTCGCGGCTTTCTCGTAAAAGTAAACGGGAATTCCCAGCTCGTTCCACATTCGCTGGCCACAATCGCGCGCGAGGCCGACGCAATCTTCCATTGAGACTCCTGAGATCGGAACGAAGGGAATCACATCGGTCGCGCCCATCCGCGGATGCTCGCCTGTGTGTTTGTTGAGATCGATCAGCTCGGATGCTTTCTTCGCGGCCGCGATCGCGGCGTCGACTACGCGATCGGGCGAGGCAACAAAGGTGACCACCGAACGATTGTGATTTGGATCAGACTCGCGATCGAGCAAGACCGCGCCGGAAATCGATTCAATGGCGGAGACTATTTGATCGATGACTTCGCTGCGACGACCTTCGCTGAAGTTCGGGATGCACTCGACAATGCCAGGCACGCGGAAATCCTAACCGATTCGCCGAGTGCTTGCAAAGAAGTGATTGCTCGTCATTCTCGCGAGAAATTAACAGCTGAATCACACATCAACGTGTGCTATTCAGCGAAGAAAGATCGCTATATAATTCGCCGGGGAATACGAAGAAGTGAACGACAAACCACTCACAATCCTCTGTCTGGCGAGCTACGAAAAGGGCGAAGCATTCCTGCGCGAATGCAAGCGGCAAGGTTGTCGTGTTCTCCTGATAACCGTCGAAAAACTGCGCGAAGCCAACTGGCCGCGCGAGGCAATCGACGAAGTTTTCTACATGCCGGATCATTACTCTCGCGACGACATCATCAAAGGCGTGAGTTATCTGGCTCGAACTCAAACCGTCGATCGAATCGTGCCGCTGGACGAATACGATCAGGAGACTGCGGCGCTTCTGCGCGAGCATCTGCGCATCCCGGGGATGGGAGACACGACCGCTCGTTACTTCCGCGACAAGCTGGCGATGCGAGTCAAGGCTCGAAGTGAGAACATTCTCGTTCCGGAGTTTGTTCATGTCTTGAATTACGATAGTCTTCGCGAATTCATGTCTCGAGTTCCGCCGCCGTGGGTGCTGAAGCCTCGCTCGGAAGCGGCTTCGATGGGAATAAAGAAACTCACGGCGTCCGACGAGCTATGGCCGCTTCTCGAAGCGCTCGGCGACCGGCAATCGTTTTATGTGCTCGAACAGTTTCTTCCCGGCGACATCTTTCACGTCGATTCAATCGTCTTCGAAAGAAGCGTAGTGTTCTCAGTGCCGCACAAATACGGCCATCCTCCGATGGACGTGTCGTTGGGGGGCATTTTCACAACGCGCAAGATACCGCGCGAATCGAGCGACGCAGTTGCGCTCGATACGATCAATCGAAAAGTGGTCAATGCGCTCGGGCTGGTGCGCGGAGTCACTCACACAGAATTCATCAAGAGCAATCAGGACGGGCAATTCTACTTTCTCGAAACTGCCGCGCGAGTCGGAGGCGCTAACATCGCCGAAACGATCGAGGCCGCAACCGGTTTGAATCTGTGGGCGGAGTGGGCGCGGATAGAAATCGCCGGAGAAGATAAAGACTACGAATTGCCTGAGCATCGCGACGACTACGCTGGTGTGATCATTTCGCTCGCGCGGCAACTGCATCCCGACACTTCGGCTTATGACGATCCCGAGATCGTCTATCGACTGAACAAGCTGCATCACGCGGGATTGGTAGTCGCCTCGACTGATGCTCAACGAATCGAGCAGTTGCTTTCCAGTTATAGTCGTCGCTTCTACGAAGACTTCTACACAAGCGAACCGCCACTCGATAAGCCTACCTCGTGAGTCTTACTCACTCAGCAATCGATACTACTAATCGTCGTAAGCCACGTCAGGACTGCCGGAAGGATGGAACACGCCGAGCAAGTGGATGTCAGCCGAGCCTGTATTCTCGACCGAGTGGCTTACGAGCCGCGGCAAATAAATGCTCGATCCTGATTTGAATTCAGCGTCGCCATCGTTTGTGTGAACGCAGCCTTCGCCATCGAGAATGTAGATTGCCTCTTCGTAAGTATGATGATGCATAGGCGCGCGGCCGGGCGGAATCACTCCGACAAACTGCGTTATTCGTCGGGCGCCAAGATCCTGATTGACCAGAAGCCTGAATGAGCGATCGCCGGCTTTGATTGGCTCGATGTCCTCTTCGCGAACGCTGCGAAACGGCTTGGTATCTTGCGCGGCTCGCGCGACCGGCGTCGTTTCGATTTCCGTCTCTTCATCTTCGGGACAACACACACTGACAATTTCAAGAAGCTCACGTTCTGCTGAATTCTCAATTTGATAGACGCTGCCCGGCGGAATATAAGCAGCGGTGCCGCGAGTAAGCGCGTAGCTATATCCATCGATGTAGCACGCACCCGTTCCGTTCACAACGTAGAGCGCTTCTTCACCGACCGGATTGCGGCGCGCGACGGAGACCCCTTCAGAGTACGCGCTCACGTATTGCGCAATGTCACGCGCGCCCATCGCTCGCGAAACGGGAACGCGATATTGACGCGTACCTTCGACTTGCGAGAGTGCGCCTTCTTCAATCACTGCTGCGCCATTTGAAAACAATTTCATCGTCTCACTCCTGAATCACATCAAGCGGTCGATCCGAAAACGATCGATGTCATGAGTAGTGCGGTTAGAAAGCAGCAGCTCCGACGCAATGCGTCCGATTGCCGGCCCGAACTTGAAGCCGTGACCCGAGAAGCCGCTGACTATCAACACGCGCTCGAGCTGCGGATGCCAATCAATGATGAAGTCATCATCCGGTGTGTTGTTGTAAACGCAGACTCGAGTATCTGTAACGCTCGCATCGGCGAGCGCGGGAATGAATTCAGCAAAGAAACCGCGGCAGCTTTCGATGAACCGTTCATCGACGCGATCATCTCTGAAGTCAGGATCAACTTCGGCGCCCTTGTGATGATTCGCGATCTTCATCGCGCCGGCGTTATGAATTGGAAAGCCGTAGAAGCCGCTGTCCATCTCGAGAAAAATAGGAAAGACACCCGGCTCGAAACTCTTCGCCGCCTTGGCAGGTTTGAAATACACGATCTCCTGTCGCGTTGTGGTGAGCTTGCTTGAAAGAAACGGCAGAAGTTTTCGCGCCCAGGGACCCGAAGCCATCATCGCACAATCGAACTCGAAATCACTCCCACTCGACTTGACTAGAACGCTCGAGCCGGAGCGCTCAACACGCGTGACGTACCGGTTCTCGATGACTTCCACGCCTCGTCGCTTAGCGAGATCGATCATCGCGCGCAATGCGGCTTCAGCATGCAAGATCGCTCCGGTTGGATCGAACACGCCGTACGAGAACGCTTCTACGTTGAACTGCGGAAAGCGAGCGGCGACTTGATCCCTGTCGAGCATCTCGGCGTCGAGACTTAGAGAACGCACAGCATCGTAGCACTGCGTCTCGAATGAAGGGCGGTGCTTTCCAATCAGCAGCGCGCCGGATCGAGTGAATAACTTAGTGGCGGTCTCATCCTCCAAGGCTTGCCAACGCTTGAGCGCGTCAACAGCCAGCGAAACATAGAACCGATCTGGATACGCAAGCCTGAAAACTTTCGAATGATCGAAAGAAGCGGCTTGCGGATTGGGCAAAGTTGACTGATCGATTAGCGCAACACTGGCGCCCTCGCGGGCAAGCTCACACGCGGCCGCCGCACCCATGATTCCCGCTCCGACTATTCCCACATCGAACATCGCCCGATTCTATCATCACGTGAGCGCCCACGTCCCGATTGCGCTTTGGTTAGTCAATCAAGCGTCAGAGCAATCGGCGCTTCTTTGCCTTTAATTTGATCAGAACCTAGAATTTATCGAGGGAACAATTTAGTAATGACGACCAAGACGCATAGACGGCGAATGCTTACGCGCAGCTTTATGTCGTTCATGGATAATGATCTGACTACTGCCGCTGCAGCCGTGTCCTACTTCTCTATGCTCGCGTTGTTCCCGACCCTGCTTGTGTTGCTCGCGATCGGCAATCGATTGCTCGGAAAAGAGACTGTCGAGAAGTACGTCATCGGCGAGGTGCTCGCCTTTCTGCCCGGAGCGGAGGTTCTGGTCAAGAAGAATATCGAATCAATTTCCGAAATTTCGACCGGCATCATCGTTAGTTGTTTGATCGTGATGTTGTGGGCAGCTTCGTGGATGTTCACAGTGATCGAGAAGGCGCTCAATCGAGTTTGGGGAACTTACCCGCGATCTTTTTTGCGTGGTCGCGCGGTGAACATCGCTGTGATGAGCGGGGTGTGGGCGTTGCTTGCAGGGTCGGCGTTGTTCACTGCGTTCGTCAGCGGCGTTCGAGCGGCCGCGGAGCGAATCCCGCTCAGACAAGGGCCGTGGCTTGCGGCGCTCTCGGGTTTTGCTTGGCAGACACTGTTCGTCCTCGCCAGCGTGGCGGTGACAATTCTGCTCTTCACCGTCCTCTACAAAGCTCTGCCCAACACAAAAGTACCGCTGGCCGAGGCTCTGCCTGGAGCGGTGCTCGCCGGAGTACTTTGGGAAGCCGCAAAGTTTGGCTTTGCCTTCTTGCTTCCATATTTTCACTACGATCTTGTATATGGCTCGATCGGAGCAGCGGTGGCCTTGCTGACCTGGGTTTATATGTCGAGCGTGATCATGCTTTTTGGCGCGCAGTTCACCGCTCTCTTGCATCGCGATCATCTCTTTATCGCTTCCGAGCGGCGAGTTCAGCATAAGAGCGACGAACAACCGGCCATCGAGGTGATGCGTGAAAGGTGATGCGCCAGGTGACGCGTGATGCGTGAAACGTGATGCGTGATCCAATAGACGGTTATGGTGAACGCCAGCAACGAAGTTCCGCTTCACGCATCACGTTTCACGCATCACGTTTCACGCATCACGCATCACGGTTCACTCATGCTTGTTTCCGACTTCGATTACGACCTTCCCGAACACCTGATCGCTCAAGAGCCAGTCGAGCGGCGCGATCGCTCGCGTTTGTTGGTAGTCGATCGCGCGAGCGGCAAGTTTGAAGACTCAGTGTTCGCCGAGCTGCCAAGTTATCTCAAAGCCGGTGATCTGCTGGTGCTCAACAACACGCGAGTTTTTCCCGCGAGGCTGATTGGCCGAAGGCTGCGCCGAACTTCGCGCGGCGAAACGGTTCTGGGCGGTCGCGTCGAGGTTTTTCTTGTGAGCCGAATCGAACCCCTCGTTTGGGAAACGCTTGTGAAGCCGGGCAGATCGTTGCTGCCGGGCGCACGAGTTGAGTTCGCGCGCGGCAAACTGACCGCTGAGGTCATCGAATGGCGAGAAGGCGGACGCCGAGTGGTTCGATTCGAAGCGGCCGGTGACTTCGACGACATCATCGATCGAATCGGGCGAACGCCTCTTCCTCCGTACATCAAGCGCGATGAAGAAGACCGCCTCGACGCCGAGCGCTATCAAACCGTCTTCGCGAGCGAGCGAGGCGCCGTCGCGGCTCCGACTGCCGGGTTGCACTTCACTCGAGAGCTGCTCGATCGATTGCGATCGCGTGGAGTTGAAACGGCCGAGGTTACTTTGCATGTCGGCTACGGTACGTTTCAACCGGTCCGCGTTGAAAGAGTCGAAGACCATCGCGTTGAGAGTGAGGCTTACTCGATCGGCGAAGAAGCCGCTGCTTCAATCAATCGCGCGATGAAGGACGGTCGTCGAGTGATCGCAGTCGGGACGACTACGACTCGCGCGCTTGAATCGGCAACCCAGGGCAGCAGAGGAGCAGAGGAGCGGAGGAGCACGGGAGAAATGACGAGTCAATGCGCGGTTTCCTCTGCTCCTCTGCTCCTCCGCTCCTCTTCGCAAATTCTCCCCAGCCCCCTACCCCTGACTACCAATCTATTCATTTTTCCGGGATTTGAATTCACGATCGTGAGAGGACTGATAACTAATTTTCACTTGCCGCGATCGTCACTGCTGATGCTGGTGAGCGCAATGGCTGGACGCGAGTTGATTCTTAGCGCCTATAGACACGCGATCAAAAATGAATATCGATTTTACAGCTACGGAGACGCGATGTTGATTTTGTAGACGCGAACAGACAATCAAGGTGTTACTCGGTCTCGAGGCACGAGCATTCTTATCAGCCACAGCATCAGACAACCGGTAGCTGCGCCAAACAACATGCCCGCGCCTATTCCAAAAGTCAGGTGACCGATTATGTGCTTTATGTGATGAGGGTCGTCCGGCATTGAAAATTCACGCTCGGTGAAAACGTTTTGGATCCCGCTCAGCACAGAAAAAGCAATCGCCAATATGATCAGCATCTGCTCGAAGACGCTCAGAAGCAGACTGGCCACAACGACGTTTGGATAGCTTCCGAACCGCCTGGTATAAATCATCCACACTGCGATTAGCACCGAAAGAGAGGTCGCTCCAGTTACGGTGAAGTACCGCACTACGCCGTGCGCGAGTCCTGCGGCGTCAAGTGCCCATCTGACCGCCCACACTATGGCGATGAAACCAAACAGCGGAGCCAACAGCCGGATGTGATCACGTAGTCCACGCCCGCAAATGGTCATCGTTCCTCCTCGGCTTCGACAGCCCTCACCATCAACAGCGTCATATCGTCTTCGGGCTCGTCGCCCGCCCACTCTCGAACGGCCGACAGGATTGCCGCCTGAATTTCACCAACCGGCTTGTCGGAATGCTTTTCGATTTCGTCTCGCAAGCGCTGCTCACCGAATTCTTCACCGCGCTTAGACGCCGCTTCGGTGATTCCGTCCGAGTAGAGCGCTAGCATATCGCCCGGTTTCAGCATCACCTCGCCGGTTTGAAACTCGGAACAGGGAAACATTCCGAGAGGAAAACCGCCTTCAGCTAATTGGCGACCGTTCAACGAGCCAAGCACGATAGGTGGATTGTGCCCGGCATTGACGTAACTCAGCCGACGTTCGGCGTTGTTCCACTCCGCGTAAAAGAAGGTCGCAAATTTAGAATCGTCCGTCACCTGATGAAGATGGTGATTCAGCTTGCTGCACACTTCAGCAGGCGGGCTGCCCGTCTCGGCGAGCGTGCGCAACAGCGCTTGAAGGTTGGCCATAAGGATCGCTGCGGATATGCCTTTGCCGCTGATGTCGGCTATCGCAAAAATCAAACGCCCGTCGGGAAATTGAATCACGTCGTAATAATCGCCGCTTATTCCGCGCGCAGGAATGCACACGGCCGAGAACTCGAGTCCGTTCTTGTCGGGTAGCTGTCGGGGAAAAAGCGCCTGTTGAACCTCGAGCGCGAAACTCAGCTCCGCTTCTTTTCGAGCTAACTGTCTGCGGCTCGATTGCAGTTCGATCTGAACTCGATAAAGAGAAACCAGCAGAACCGCGGCCGCAGTTGTAGCGGCAAAGGTCAACCCCCAGGTCGCGAGTGCCGAGCCTTGCACCATTCCGCGTCCGAGGAATAACAGAACGCCTGCTCCGACCAGAAAGCCGATTAGATAAAGCTTGTCGCGGCCTTCAATCGTGAATCCCTGCCTCGGTTGTTGAATGGTGTTTCCGATTTCCACCTTCGGCACTCCCAAATGTACGTCAGACCTTCTGATGAGGTTTGCCCTTTTGATCGTGGTGAGTTCGCCTGGCTGACGTTCGCCTCGTGACATCACCACCGCCGTATGTTGAGCCTGTTGCAATACCTCTGATCAACAGGAATTCGAATGTCACAGGCCGCATGTTGACAACTAAAAGTGCGTTCATTACTGTCTCAAGGCCTCGCTAGGCTATCAACTCTCTTCGAGCATCGCAACGCGGCGCTAAAGCATGCAACCGATCAAGTCGATCGTCGATCCACAAGAGGAAACTTATCGGACTAATTACGCCGCAAATCTTTCCGCAGTCGAAAGGCTGAAAGGCGAGCTTGCGCGCTCAACCAGAGGCGGCGGCGAGCAATACGTCAAACGCCATCTCGCGCGCGGGCGCCTGTTGCCTCGCGAGCGCATCGAGATGCTACTCGACGAAGGTTCTTACTTTCTCGAGATCGCACCACTGGCCGGCATTGGAATGGAAAATAAATTCGTCGGCGCGGGCGTCGTCGGAGGAATCGGTCTGGTCTCGGGGCGCGAGTGCATCATCATCGCAAACGAGGCTACGGTCAAAGGCGGCGCGGTCAGCGAAATCGGTCAGTTAAAGAATCGAAGGCTCTCAGACATCGGAACCGAGAATCGATTACCGAGCATTTCGCTTGTCGAATCTGCCGGCGCCGATCTTCCGGTGCAGGCAAAGATCTTCGTTCCGGGAGGCCGAGGCTTTCGCGAGATCACTCGGCGCTCGAAGCTGCGCATCCCGAGCATCTCGGTCGTGTTCGGCAACTCGACCGCCGGCGGAGCTTATCTGCCGGGCATGTCCGACTACGTGATCATGGTCAGGAACCAGGCGCAGGTGTTTCTCGGCGGTCCGCCGCTTGTGAAGATGGCTACAGGCGAAGTCGTCGATGAAGAGTCTCTGGGCGGCGCCGAGATGCACTCGCGGATATCGGGTTTGTCTGATTATCTCGCCGAAGACGAGCTTGATGGCTTGCGCATCGCTCGCGACATCGTCACGCACTATTCCGATCCGCTTCCGAAACCGAATCTCAAACCAGTCGAAGAACCGCTCTATCGCGCTGACGAACTGCTGGGAGTTGCGTCCGCCGATGTAAGAGTTCCGTTCGAAGCGCGCGAGGTCATCGCTCGAATCGTCGACGGCTCGCGGTTCGATGAGTTCAAAGCTAAATACGGAACGACTCTTGTGACAGGCTTTGCTTACATTCACGGATACTCGGTTGGGATACTCGCAAACAACGGCGTGTTGATGTCCGAGTCTGCCGGGAAGGGTGCGCAGTTCATCCATCTCTGCAATCAGCAAAATATCCCGCTGGTCTTTTTGCAGAACATCACCGGCTTCATGGTCGGGCGCACATACGAAGAGCAAGGCATCATTCGCAACGGCGCCAAGCTTATCAACGCTGTCTCGAACTCGACTGTGCCGGCGATCACGATAATGATCGGCAGCTCGTACGGAGCGGGCAACTACGCGATGTGCGGGCGAGCTTATGACCCGCGGTTTTTGTTCACTTGGCCTAACCATCGAATCGCGGTGATGGGACCTCAACAGCTTTCGGGAGTGATGGACATCATCAAGCGTGAGGCGCTGAACAAGCAGGGCTTGCCGATTGATGAAGAAAAGCTGGTCGCCTCGAAACAGGCTCTGGAAGCCAGAATCGAGGCGGAGTCCGATCCATACTTCGCTACGGCAAGGCTGTGGGATGATGGGATCATCGACCCTCGCGACACGCGAACAGTGCTGGCGATAAGTTTGTCAGCGGTTTACAACGCGGCGGTTGAAGGCACGATGGAGTGGGGCGTGTTCAGGCATTAGCTGCTCACTCAATCGCGCCTGATCGAGGAGCGTGCTAGACTTTTGGAAGTCCAACTCACTCTGCCAAAGTGAATTGCTCTGTAGCCAGGAAGGAGGTTGCAATGGCAAGCAGCAACACGGTCACTTTTCAGGAAGCGCTAGAGGCTGTTGAGTCGCTCCCTGACTACCAGCAGGAGGACTTAATCGACATTATTAGGAAGCGAAGACTTGAACGTAGGCGAGAGTCACTACTAGAGGACGTCAGCGAGGCCGAAGCTGAGTTTGAAAGAGGAGAATACACTTGCGGCTCAGTCGAAGATCTTATGAGAGAAATCGATGAATGAGAAGGCTCATCTGGACCAAAACATTTACAAAGACCCTCAGGCGAGTTATTAAGAGAAAGCCGGGCCTTCGGTTTGAAGTTGAGCGAACACTGAACCTGCTTGGACAAGATGTATTCGAACCGTCACTAGAGACACACACACTTAAAGGCAAATTGGCGGGTCGATGGGCCTGCACCGTCGAACGCGATCTCCGCATCGTCTTTCGTTTTGTGCAGATCGAGGGTGAAAAGGAAGAGGTCATTCAATTGCTGCGAATCGGAACGCACGATGAAGTGTACTAGAGGCGTAGTGCCGCGGAGTGAACTGTTCAAATGATCACTACACACATCCTTCCCGCGCCCTTCTCCACCTTATGCCGGATTCAGTTACTTCGATTATCCGGATTGGACCTCCAACGGAGCCGTCCTTACCGGCTTGTATTGAGATCGCATCTTTGACGGTCCCGACAAAATCCGTAGATTCCATAAGACATCGATATTCGAAGTCTTGAATGATAGCGTCGTAAGACCCTGCTACATAAATCTCTGGCTCTGATAGATCTGGAAGTCGCAAAGGCCGAAGGACTTGAACCGCAAACCTAATTTCGTCAATGTCTGGACCACCGATGAGAATCGGAGCTGGTTTCAACACCAGCCTTCTGCCCTCCAGCTTCAGCATCCCGTTTTCATATCGGCTTAGGACGAGCACTATGGCACGACTCATTAACCCATTGCGAAAGTCGTGCTTATCAGTTTGAGACGCAGTCGCGCTATACGTATTTGCCTCCTGTTCGAGAGTCGTAATAATTTGGGCCAAGTTCTTTTCAACAGATATCCTAGGATTAATTCCGGACCGAACTATATCTCGAACGTTGAAATGCTCATCAAAGGTTTTGTCGTCGAACACCCGGCTAAGCCCCGCGGTTGCGAAGGCAATGTCCCCAACGATTCCGATCTTACACACTATAGTTGGTACTTCATCCACAACATTTTCGAAGCTGTCAACTCCGATGACAACCTTGTTGGGTGTTCTTATTGCAACTATACAGGTTCCAGATGTCAGCATTGGTGTTCCGTTGTCGCTGAGAGTGTATCATCGTTCTTGTGTTGGCTTGACGACCATTCGCGCGACGAATAAAGTCCACGACAGAGACTTGTCACAAGTCTTCAGGAACCGGCATCACGGCGTGGTCAACGCGCTTGTGGGCACACTGTCGCGCGCACGGTGCCGCAGATGACGCGCGCATCTCTGGTGCCGGTCCCGTCCCTGGTTGCTGACACCTATAGTGGAATGATCCAATGAGCGATTTCGTCATTTGCATAGATAACAACGGCAATCCTGCGAGTCTTATCGTGGGGCAAAGTCTACCGAACTCTCCCTGATGAAGCAGCCGAGCCTCACAAAATGATTCGAGTTATTGACGAAGACACATCCGAGCCCGATGGCTATCTTTATCGCGCATCGATGTTCGCTTCAATCGGGTTGCCCGAAGCCGCAAGAGCGTGCTTTGATGGCGATCAGTGATTTAAGCACGCCCTAGCTACGCCGACTTCAGGACTTCGACCTCCTGCACAAGCCGATCCTGTAAACGATCACGTTCGACTTCGAGATCGTATGTCGCCTGCCGATTGAGCCAGAATCGCTCTGAGGTGCCAAAGAACCGGTCCAGGCGCAAAGCAGTATCAGCGGTGATGGACCGCACACCAAGCACAATCTCATTGATGCGACGCGCGGGGACGCTCAGCCTTTCGCCAAACGATATTGTGAAAGTCCGAGCGGTTTGAGGAACTCTTCGAGCAGTATCTCGCCTGGATGGACAGGCGGTATACGCCGCTCGCTCGCAATCTTTCCTTTAGTGATAGTCAGGGCCTTCGACGTCAAACGGCATCCCTTCCGCTACTCAATATCCAAAGCGAAAACAAGTTCGCAAGCATCACGCGTCAATGCTTTGCATCTCATCTTCGGCCTTAGGAGATTCAAGCAAGCGCTCGCTGTATTGCTTTTGCAGCTCCAAATAATAGGCCACAACTTTCTGAGGATCGTGAGCTTGCTCTTCAGATATTTGATGGCGAGCCTTTCTAATGCTCGAAATTACGGCATCATCAAGTTGCATATTCTTTTCCTCCCAAAAGTTCAAGCGGCGTTACCAATAGCGGGACATACAGACCAAGCAGACCATTCACTCGCCTGATGTGACCGAACTTGTTAGCGTTCGCAAGATGGTTGCAGTTCCAGGTTAGTAAGAAGTCGCACGTGTGATAGGAAGCTAGCGCCAGATGTAGAGCATCGCCGACCGGGTCGCTCGGCATTACCTTGTGGCGGATGTAGGTTTGAACAATGTCGGCAATCGCCTCCTCAACAGCGACCAGCGGCAATGTGCTAATCAGATTCAGCGCGTCATTCTTGGTTGGGTATTCGCCTTTCATCAACTCGTCTATCACAGCCGCGCTGGTGACCAGCGAGTATTCGTGCCTGCAGTCGTCCCACCAGCTTCGCGTCCATTGTTGACGAGCAAGCATGTCAGGCTCATCCCGAGTCTGGTAATAGAAACTCGGTATCGAAGTTTCAATATAAACTTTGGGTTTCATCTCGATTACAAATTATCTAATCCTTATTTAGCCGGATTCTAACATTGTTTGTTCAAAACCACTCAACAAGAAACATCGCGCGATTCGATCAGGAGTCTCTTTGGCCTTCCCGCTAACCCAGCAAGCGCTTGATCGCAAACTCATGAATGTTAGAATCTGCCGGTGCCGGCTAAGTCCTTCAGAAAAATCCTAATCGCCAATCGAGGGGAGATCGCGCTCCGCGTGATGAGAACCTGTCGTGAGATGGGTATCTCCACTGTAGCCGTCTACTCCGAAGCAGACGCACGAGCGCCTTACGTTCGCTTCGCAGACGAAGCCGTTCACATCGGACCCGCTCCGAGCAAAGATTCCTACCTCAACATCGATCGAATCATCGACGCTGCAAAAAGAACGGGTGCTGAAGCGATTCATCCAGGCTACGGCTTCTTATCCGAAAACGCCGACTTCGCCGAAGCCTGCGAACAAGCCGGCATCGTGTTCATCGGGCCGTCGCCGGACGCGATTCGGAAGATGGGTTTGAAGAGCACCGCTCGAGGATTGATGATGAAGGCCGGCGTTTCGGTTGTTCCCGGCTATCACGACGATGACCAATCTCTTCAGTCTCTGAGCGAGAATGCCGAAGCGATAGGGCTGGCGGTTCTGATAAAAGCTTCTGCGGGCGGAGGCGGAAAAGGCATGCGAGTCGTTCGCAATGCGAGCGAACTTGAAGACTCGATCGAGGCCGCGCGCCGTGAAGCGGAGAAAGCGTTTGGCGATGGAATGTTGCTCCTTGAAAAGTACATCGAGCGAGCGCGGCATATTGAAGTCCAGATTCTTGGCGATCATCATGGCAACCTTGTTCACCTCTTTGAGCGAGAGTGTTCGATTCAACGCCGCCATCAAAAGATCATCGAAGAGAGTCCTTCTCCTGCCTTGTCGCCCGAGCCGCGCAAGAAGATTTGCGAAACTGCAGTCGCAGCCGGAAAGGCAATCGGTTACACGAATGCCGGCACCGTCGAGTTCGTTCTCGCGCCGTCAGGTGAGTTCTACTTCATCGAAGTCAACACGCGACTCCAGGTCGAACACCCGGTGACTGAGATGATCACCGGCTTAGACCTGGTCAAGCTCCAAATCGAAATCGCTCAAGGTAAGCGCTTGCCTTTTGAGCAAGATGATATCCGGCAAGCCGGACACGCGATTGAAGCTCGGCTCTATGCGGAAGACCCGAATAATAATTTTCTTCCCGCGACCGGTACGCTTCACGAATGGGATGTGCCTCGATCAAGCGATGCCATACGAATCGACTCAGGCGTGGAACGCGGCTTTGAAGTCGGCATTCATTACGACCCGCTGCTTGCGAAGCTGATCGCTCGCGCAGGTGATCGCGAGTCGGCGCTGCAAAAGCTCTCTCGCGCGCTAAGCGAGCTTGTGGTGCTTGGAGTTCGAACTAATCGCGAGTTTCTGATCGACTTGCTCGGGCATCATTCTTTTGTGAGCGGGAATTATCACACCGAGTCTGTCGACGAACATCTGAGTGATCTGATCGACCAAGAAGCCAGCACGGACTCTGTGATTGCTGCAGCAGCGGTCGCACTATATTTACATAAGCGCAGTCGGGCTGAAGCCGTCGTTCTGCCTCATATTCCTTCGAACTACCGCAACAATCCGTATCGCGATCCGTCAATCAAACTGGAGATCGACGAGGAGACCTTTGAGGTGTCGTTTCACGCTACCGCCGACGGTTCATTTGCGATGAAGTGTGGAGATTGGCAAGCCGACGCGCGGCTTGTATCATCTGAACTCGGAAACGCGCACGGCCCTGAGAGCAGATCCGAACACGGAAACGTTCGAATAGCATTTGACGGCGTTCAGAAGTCGTTTCGAATACTGGAAGCTGGCGATCAGTTTTTTGTGCAGAGCGGGTCCTTTTCGCAGGTTGTAACTCGACTCCCGAGATATCCGCGAGCGCAGTTGGCTTCGGAACACGAGAGCGCTTATGCTCCGATGCCCGGACAGGTGTTGAAGGTTCTCGTTTCGGTTGGCCAACAGGTTTCCGCAGGCCACGCGCTCGTTATACTCGAAGCAATGAAGATGGAGCAGACCTTGCGCGCTTCTACTGATGGAGTAGTCGAGGCCGTGCTGGTGAAACCTGGTGATGTTGTTGCGCCCGGCGACACACTGGTCGGGATTAAGTCTTTAGCCACAGATGAACACAGATGAACACCGATTCAGTCCTTAGTCCGTGGTCAGTAGTCCGTAGCTCGGTTCGAATAAACGCAACGGACTACGGGACAGGGACTACTGACTAGACTTCATCTGTGGTTCGTATTTTTTCGGGAGGTCCATTCAAATGTCAGCCATAACCGAAGCGCCGGTAGTCGCGAGTACATATCCTTACTTCACAGAAGAACATCATATGTTCCGCGACACGGTGAAACAGTTTGTGCAAGCCGAGATCGCGCCTCACGCCGAAGAGTGGGACGAAGCCGGCATCTTTCCGAAAGGACTCTTCAAGAAAGCCGCAGACCTTGGGTTGTTTGGGATCAGGCTGGATCCAAAGTACGGCGGCAGCGGACTCGATTGGTGGTACACCGCGGCTTATCTCGAGGGCTTCTCGTACTCGAACAGCGGCGGCGCGTCTATGGCGATGTTCGTTCAATCGGACATCACCCTTCCCGTGCTCGACGAGCTTGGAACGGACGAACAAAAAGAAGAGTTCCTGCGGCCGGCCATCGCCGGTGATCGAATTGCAGCGCTCGGCATAAGCGAACCCGGCGGCGGCTCAGACGTCGGCGCGCTGACGACTCGCGCGCGTAGCGACGGCGACGATCTTGTGATCTCGGGTCAAAAGCTGTGGATCACCAACGGAGTCCGCGCGGACTTCATGATTCTCGCGGTGCGAACGGGTGAGGAACGCTACAAAGGCATTTCGATGGTGCTGTTCCCAACCGAGACCAAAGGCTTTGCCGTCGGCAAGAAGCTCAAGAAAGTCGGCAATCTCTGCTCGGACACCGCGGAGTTGTTCATCGACAACTGCCGAATTCCGAAACGTTACGTGCTTGGCGAGATCGGCAAAGGCTTCTATTACACGATGCACAACTTTCAGGGCGAGCGGCTGGCGTCGGCGATCTCAAACGTCGCGATGATGGAGCGCGCGATCGAATACGCAGTCGCTTACGGCAAGGAACGAAGCGCCTTTGGACATCCGATCGGCGAATTCCAGGTGTGGAAGCATCGTTTTGCCGAACACAAAGCGAGCATCGAAGCGGGCAAGTGGCTCACCTATCGCGCTCTTGATTTGATTAATCGCGGCGAACCAGCCGTGCGCGAAATCACGATGGCCAAGCTGTTCACCAGCGACCTCTCACAGAAGGTCACGTACGATTGTATGCAGATCTTCGGAGGATTCGGTTATACGACCGAGTATCCGATAAGTCGATTCTGGCGTGATGCGCGGTTGAACACGATCGGCGCAGGAGCATCGGAGATTATGAAAGAGATTCTCGCCAAAGAAGACAATCTCTAACATTCGACTCGTCAGCTTAAGGGAAATCATGTCCGCTCAGGTTGGAAAAATTGGTGCGCACGGCGACGAGTTCGTTGAGCTCAAGGAAGACGTCTCCGACAGCCCGTTGTGGAACAAAGATCTCGCGCCGGTTCCGATCGCCCGGCGCAACTGGACCACGTACAACTATGCCGCGCTGTGGATCAGCATGGCTCATTGCATTCCGACTTACATGCTCGCGTCGAGCCTGATCGATTTGGGAATGAACTGGTGGCAAGCGCTGATGACCATCCTGCTCGGAAACACGATCGTGCTCGCGCCGATTCTTCTGAACTCACATGCCGGAACGAAGTACGGCATTCCGTTTCCGGTATTCGCCCGCGCAAGCTACGGGACTATCGGTTCGAATCTTCCGGCATTGATGCGCGCTGTAGTCGCGTGCGGCTGGTTCGGCATTCAAGCGTGGATAGGCGGCGAAGCCATGCATACTCTCATTCGAGCGATGTGGCCCGCGTGGCAAACTCTGCTTGGGGATAAGATCACGTCTCCTGCATTGATTGCCGGTCACACGCCGACCGAATACATTTCGTTTCTGCTCTTCTGGTCGCTGAATCTTTACATCATCTATCGAGGCATGGACTTATTGCGAAAGGTCGAGAACTGGGCAGCGCCATTTGTTTTGATAATGGCTGCGGCGCTGATGGTCTGGGTGTTGTGGAAGGCTCACGGACTTGGCGGGATAATGCACGGCGAAAACAAGTTCGGAAGCTTCGGCTCATTCTGGAGTGTATTCATCCCTTCGCTCACCGGGATGATCGGCTATTGGTCGACGCTGTCGCTCAACATGCCGGACTTTACAAGATTCAGCCGCAGTCAACGCGATCAAACGCTAGGTCAAACGGTAGCCCTGCCGACTACGATGGTCGTTTTTGCTGCGATGGGAGTCATCATCACATCTGCTTCAGTCGTCATCTTCGGCAAAACGATTTGGGACCCGGTTCAGTTAGTCGGGCAATTCACTCAGCCGCTTGTCATCATCGTCTCGATGTTTACAGTCGTGGTTGCGACATTGTCAGTCAACATCGCGGCGAATGTGGTCTCTCCTGCCAACGATTTCGCGAACGCTTTCCCGCGGTGGATCACGTTTCGATTGGGAGGACTGATCACCGGGATTCTTGGCATCGTGATGCAGCCGTGGCGACTGCTAGCCGACCCTTCGGGTTATGTTTTTCAATGGCTGGGAGGATACTCCGGAGGACTGGGATCGATCGCAGGTGTGCTGATCGCCGACTACTGGTTAATAAGGCAACGTCGTCTCGAGTTGGCTGATCTCTATAGGCTTCATGGCGTGTACAGCTACGCCGGCGGTTGGAATTGGCGTGCTGTCGTTGCAACATTGCTGGGCTGCGCGATGGCGTGGGGAGGTTTGATCATACCGGCGATCAGGCCGCTTTATGACTACGCCTGGTTTGTGGGTTTGTTCGTTTCGGGCATAACGTACACGGTGCTAATGAAATGGAGTTCCGCAGCGACTACCAGTCAGCGGTTCAGAACTGGAGCAGATTCAGCGCGCACCGGCGAATAAGCGATCGCCCAAGACACTCCGCGACTCGTCAACGTAGCTCGCGACTGAATTCTTTGATACCATCACGAATTGAAATGATTCATCACGTCGGGGGCAGTTCTGCTTAGAAACATGAAGTCGCTCACCGCCACTCTCTTTATTATTGTTTTGACATCGCTCGCGAGCGCGCAGGTCGAAGTGAAGCCCGCTCCCGCGCCGCCACGTCTACTCTCGGAGCTTCGCAGCAAGAGCAAACAAGTCAGACGCGAAGCGGCAAACGAGCTCGGCGCGAGACGCTCGCGGGGGGCTGTGCGAGCCCTGGTCGAAGCGTTATCTGATAAGGAAGCAACCGTGCGTGAAGCTGCTGCCTTTGCGCTCGGACAGATTTCCGATCCGGCCGCAACTCCACTGTTGATCCCTGTGCTCGCGGATTCGGAGACAGAGGTGCGGGCGTCTACGGCCTTCGCTTTGGGAATGATCGGAGATCGCAAGGCACTCGATGCGCTGTCGTACGCGCTCGGCGATCCGGAATCCGAAGTTCGCGCGACGGCAGCGTTCGCGCTCGGACTGATGCAGGACTTCGATGCGGTTGATGAGATCATAGCCGTTTTGAATGATTCGTCCTTCGACGTTCGCTACGATGCAGTTTGGGCCCTGGGCCGAATAGGCGAGCCCGATGCAGAAGAGCATTTGCGCTCATCGTTGATCTCATTGGATGAGCTCAAGGTCGATGATTTGCGCCGCGAAGCGTTTCGAGAAGCGGTCAAGAACGCGCTGGAAGATCTTCGCACTGAAGCTCACGCAAAGGAACCGGCGGACGGCAGGCCTCGTCGAACAACAGGCGTCGTCAGCGACAACCGTTACGAGAGTCCGGCTCGGCCGATCGGAATTCGTCAATCGACCAGGCCCGCAGCTACTGAAGGCGCAATCCATGCAAGATCGCTTGGCGCGGTGAAAGTGCGAGTGCTTGTCGCTGCGGATGGCCGGGCGGCTCGCGTTTATGTGACGCGACGGCTCGGATATGGACTTGACCGGCGCGCGGTCGAAGCGATATTGCAATACCGATTCATCCCGGAGTTGCAGGGCGGCTTGCCTCAGTCGAGCTGGACAGAAATGGAAGTGAAATTCTGAATTGGTCCCTGGTCCATAGTCATAGGTCCCTGGCCAATGACTCAGGACCAATGACAAAAGGACAAAATTATTATGTCAAGAATAGTAAGGTGCGGATTGATTCAAGCAACCAACGCATGTTCGACTGAAGAGCCAATCGAAAAGATCAAGCAGGCTAACATCGAAAAGACCCTCAAGTTCATCGACGAAGCGGCTACACGCGGAGTCCAGATCATTTGCATGCAAGAGGTTTTCACCACACCGTACTTTTGCGCCGAACAGGAACCGCGCTGGTACGAGGCCGTCGAGAAAATCCCCGAAGGCCCGACCGTGAAGCTCATGCAAGAGGCCGCTAAGAAACATGGCATGGTCATTATTGTGCCGATCTACGAAGAAGAAATCACCGGCGTTTACTACAACACCGCGGCGGTGATCGACGCCGACGGGAAATATCTCGGCAAGTATCGAAAGAATCACATTCCACACACGAAGCCCGGCTTCTGGGAAAAGTTCTACTTCAAGCCTGGCAATCTCGGGTATCCGACCTTTGAAACTGCGTTCGCGAGAATCGGTGTGTACATTTGTTATGATCGTCACTTTCCCGAAGGCGCGCGCGCGCTGGGCCTGAACGGCGCAGAAATTGTTTTCAACCCCTCGGCAACAGTGGCGGGGCTCTCTGAGTATCTCTGGGAGCTCGAGCAGCCTGCTCACGCGGTGGCGAACGGTTACTTCATCGGGGCAATCAATCGAGTCGGGCACGAGCAGCCCTGGGACATCGGCGAGTTCTACGGCAAGAGTTACTTCTGCAATCCGCGAGGCAAGATCATCGCGCAAGCATCGCGCGACTCGGACGAGTTAGTAGTAGCCGATTTGGATCTCGATCAGATTCGCGAAGTGCGAAACGTCTGGCAATTCTTCCGCGACCGCCGCCCCGAAACATACGACGAATTGGTGAGGGATTAGACAAATCAACCACAGATGAACACAGATAAACACGAATAAATGGCGACAATTGAACTGGATGAAACAGATGAGGTCTAATAATTTTGTTGTCTCATCTGTGTTTATCTGTGTTCATCTGTGGTTCAGTTGACATTGAGGCCCTATGCTTGAATTTGGGATCACGTTCAAACCCGATATGCCTCATCAGCGAATGATTGCGCTGAGCAAACAAGCTGAGGCTGCGGGATTCGCTTACAGTTGGATTTTCGATTCACACGTCCTCTGGCAAGAGCCTTATCCACTTCTGACCTTACTGGCAACTAACACTCACCGTATGCGGTTGGGGACGTGCGTGACTAATCCTGCAGTGCGCGACGCGAGTGTTACCGCAAGTTTGCTTGCGACGCTTAATCGAATCTCTGGCGGGCGCATGGATCTGGGCATCGGTCGCGGCGATAGTTCGCGGCGAGTGATGGGCAGAAAGCCTACGACGCTCGCGAGGCTTGAAGAAACAGTCAGCGTTATTCGCGACCTCTGCTCCGGCAAGCAGATCGAATACGAAGGACGCGAGATTCAAATGCCCTGGGCCGATGAAGGTGTGCCGCCCGCGTGGATAGCCGGTTATGGCCCGAAGGCGCTGCATTGCGCGGGACGAATCGGCGACGGAGTGATCCTACAGTTTGCCGATCCTCATTTAATCAAATGGTGCCTCGGCTTCGTGCGCGAAGGCGCTGAAGAAGCAGGACGTGATTTCTCAAAGATCAGAGTCATGAGCGCGGCCGCTGTGTGGGTGGCAGATGATCTCGCGAAGGCTCGCGATCAAGTGCGATGGTTTCCGGCGTTGGTTTCAAATCACGTTGTCGATCTGGTCTCGCGCTACAAACCCGAAGAGTTGCCCGAAGAGTTGACTTCTTACATCCGCGATCGCAAGGGCTACAATTATCTTCATCACGCGGAAGTGGGAAGCTCGAATGCGGAATTCGTGAGTGACGATATCGTCGATAGATTTTGCATTGTCGGTTCTGCTGAAGAGCACGTTCGAAAACTGAAAGAGCTTCAAGACGCCGGCGTGACTCAGTTCAACATTTATTTGATGAGCGGCGATGAAGAAGCAACCGTTGAAGCCTACGGCCGCGATGTTGTACCCGCGCTTGAGTGACGTCGCGGATTCCAACTGCGGGTACGAATCTTCAACCGTCACGACAGTCGATAGCCCGCCGAAATATTCAAAGTTTCACCTGTGATGTTGCGGCCTTCATCTGATGCGAGGAACACCGCCATCGCCGCGATGTCTTCTTCCTCCACCATCCTCTTGAGCGCGGTCGGTTCGACGTACTGCTTTTCAACCTCTTCATACGGAAGCTTCATCTCCTCAGCGCGATTCCGAATCACTCGCTCGATTCTTGGACCTCGTACGGGGCCGGGCGCAATCGCGTTTGCCGTTATGCCGTAGCGGCCTCCTTCTTCTGCGAGCGTCTGAGTCAGTCCGATCATTCCCCACTTCGACGAGCAATACGGACTCCTGAAAGCGTAAGCCTGAAGCCCCGCTATCGACGTGATGTTGATGATGCACCCGCTGCCGCGTTCGATCATGTGCGGCAGCGCATGTTTGGCGCACAGAAACGCGCCAGTAAGATTGATGGCGATTGTCTTTTCCCAGTCTTCCAGTCTCACGCTGGGAATCAGCGCCGTGGGACCGGCGACGCCCGCGTTGTTGACCAGTATGTCGATATGCTCGAATTCCTTCAGAGCTCTCGCGACCATCTGCTCGACGCTCGCTTCACCTGACACATCCGTCCGGACGGCAAGCGCTCGGTTGCCCGCGTCGCGAAGTTCCTTTTCGACCGCTGACAGTTTTTCCTCGGTCGGGCCCGCGATCAAAACCGCAGCTCCCTCTCTGGCAAATCGAAGAGCAATGGCTCGTCCAATGCCTCCGCCTCCGCCGGTTACGATTGCGACTTTGCCTTCAAGCTTCATTGATGAGCCCTGCTTTCCTCATTGTTATCGCGTTGATTAGTTGGTCACGAAGCGCCGCTATGATAGCCCATCGCAGTTTTATTGCACAGTTCATGAGCGCGAAGCGCACGTGATTACCCTCAAACTCTTTAGTTCTTGTGCGGCTTTGCGGAAGTTGTCGACAGTGCTGGATTAGTTCGCGCACGAATTGAGGCGCGCTTACCGCTTTAGGGTAGTGACACGAATTGTCTTTCAATTGTTGGCAGATTATGTAAATCCCAAGTGGGGACTCAAGAGGTCGCTTTTGGCAATGTCGCTCATAATCCTCAAACCCGGAGTTTCGCGAATCACAACGCGGGCCAGACCGCTGGAATAAAAGCCGCTGCAACTGGGTCTAAAAGGCAGGCATCAAACTTGCTGAAAGTATAGACAGCCGACCCCGAAATGGGGACAAGGCCGATGATGAAAAAGAGAGTTGGCAAGCTCGATAGGCCAATCAAAGTTGAAGGAAGGAAGAGAGCAGGGGCGCAGAAAGAGAGTCTGAAATGGGCAGCAACGGAAGCAAAAGAAAACTTGTAGCCCTCGATCCGAATACCAAGAGCGATGTGGCGCAGCACTTCGAAGCGGGCCTTCGCGCTCGCGTAATCGGCCAGGACCGAGCCGTTCGCGCCATCTCCTCACTCTATCAAGTGTTCCAGGCGGGCATGACCAACCCAACTCGGCCGCTGGGCACGATGCTCTTCCTCGGACCGACCGGTTCGGGCAAGACTCACGTCGTAGAAGCCGCGGCAGAAATCCTGTTTGGTGACCGCAACGCGGTGATCAAGATCGATTGTGCTGAGTTCCAGCACTCGCATGAAATCGCGAAGCTCATCGGATCACCTCCCGGCTATCTGGGCCATCGCGAGACGGCGCCGCTGTTGACTCAGGAGAATTTGGAGAAGTACCGGACCGAACGCGATCCGTTTAGTCTCGTGCTTTTCGACGAAGTGGAAAAGGCGTCTGATGCGTTGTGGCAGTTGTTGCTTGGAGTGCTCGACAAAGCGACGCTCACCCTCGGCGACAATCGGAGGGTGGACTTTTCGCAGACGATGATCTTCATGACGTCGAACTTGGGCGCGAAGGAAATGAGCGAATTGATCACAGGCTCGATCGGTTTCGCTCCATCGCGAGGGTTGACGCTGGCAGCCGACGATCTCGATCAAAAAATCTATCGCACTGCGTCGGAGGCAGCTAAGCGAAAGTTCTCGCCTGAGTTCATGAATCGAATAGACAAGGTTGTAGTGTTTCGAAGCCTCAGGCACAACCAGTTGTGCGAGATACTCGACCTCGAACTGAAGTCTGTTCAGAATCGAATCGACGAAGGCGCTGGTGAGCGTTTCACATTTATGTTGACCGAGCCGGCGCGGGAGTTCCTGCTTTCGGAAGGGATCGAATATCGCTACGGCGCTCGACATTTGAAGCGCGCGATTGAGCGGTTCCTTGTTAACCCGCTTGCCAGCTTGTCCGCGACCGGGCAGGTGCGCGTGGGGGATGTCGTGCTGGTCGACATCCAGGAGCGGACACAGAAGCTCGCGTTCTATCGCGATGAGTCGGAATCAGCAAAGAGCGCCGCTGCCATGGAAGCCGTTCAGACGATGAAGGCATCCGGCGATGCGCGCATCGCAGCCTAGAAGTATCAGTGAGTGTTCGTATGATGGCCGGCGTATTCAAACCGCCGGCCTTTCTTTTGTCGGATACAGTCTCAACCTACGGTCGCTAATCCGAACTTCGGCTGCTCTCGAATCATTTCGACAAGCCTCGCTGTTTCGCGCGAGTTCCGTCTCGCTGTCAGCAGATGTTCAGCCTCACGTTTCGCGGATTCAAGAATGGCATAGTCCCGCACGACATTCCCGATTCGAAAAGCCGGCAACCCCGATTGCCGCGTCCCCATCACTTCGCCCGGTCCGCGAATCTCAAGGTCCTTCTCAGCCACTTTGAAGCCGTCGTTTGTCTCTTCCATTATCGCCAGTCGCTCGCGGGCTTCGGTGCTTCTCTTTTCGCCGGCCAGCAGGATGCAATAAGACTGCTCGTCGCCGCGGCCTACTCGCCCTCGAAGCTGATGCAGTTGTGATAGACCAAATCGCTCGGCGTGCTCGACCACCATGATGCTCGCGTTGGGAACATCGACTCCGACTTCAATTACAGTGGTTGACACAAGAATGTGAATCGAGCCCTTGCGGAATTCATCCATCACCGAGTCTTTTTCTTCCTGCTTCATTCGTCCGTGAATTAAGCCAACTCGGAAATTCGGGAACACAGAAGTTTGCAGATGCTCGGCCATCTGAGTTGCGTTGAGCAGGTCGAGCTTTTCTGACTCTTCAACCAGCGGATAGACGATGTAGACCTGCCCACCACCGCGAATCTTTTCGTCGAGAAACTGATACATCTTGCGCCGGGAGTCTTCACCGCGAACTCGAGTTATTATCGATTTTCTGCCCGGCGGCATTTCGTCGATCACCGATAAATCAAGGTCGCCATAAACGCTCATCACCAAAGAGCGCGGAATCGGTGTAGCGGTCATCACCAACACATCGGGGTTGTAGCCGCGCTTGATCAGCCCCGCGCGTTGAAGCACGCCGAAGCGATGCTGTTCGTCCACAACGACGAAACCCAGCTTCTGAAACTTGACGGCTTCCTGGATCAACGCGTGAGTCCCAATCACCAGATCGATTTCGCCGCTCTCAATGGCTGCGTGAATCTCTCGCTTTCGCGCGGCGGTAAGCGAGCCGGCCAATAGCTCAACTCGATAGGATGTCTTCGCCAGCATACGCTTCACGTTTGTCGAGTGCTGCTCGGCTAGGATTTCGGTCGGAACCATTATCGCGGTTTGATAGCCGTTCTCGATTGCGACTATCGCTGCCTGGACGGCGACAATCGTCTTTCCGCTTCCGACGTCGCCCTGAAGCAAGCGGTTCATCGGCGTCGAACCGGTCATATCTTTGACGATTTCCGCGAGCACGCGCTTCTGCGCGCCGGTCGGTTTGAAGGGCAGCACCGTGCGCACTGCGTCGCGAACTCGATCATTGATTTCGATGACCGTCCCTTTCGGCGATTGCTCGCGTCCCTGACGGCGCAAACCCATCGCGAGCGACAGCCAGAAAAACTCATCGAAGATCAATCGTTGATGTGCCGGCGATGCTAAGCTGTTGTACAACTCGAGTGGCGCGTCGTCGGCCGGAAAGTGGATGTTGCGAAGCGCGGTTCCAATCCCAATAAGCTTTTCTCGAGCGAGCACTTCCGCGGGCAGAACCTCACGTACTGCCGAAAAGTCGAGCCGCTCAATCACGTGGTGCATGATCGAACGAAGCTGCTTGGTTCGAATCTCTCCGAGCTTGCGATAGATCGGCACTCTTCGTCCGGTATGAATAGGGTCGGCATCATCATCGTCGGCTAAGAACTCATAATCCGCATTCTCAACTTCGAAGAAGCCTCGTTTGCTGCGTTTCCACTGGCCATAGAGGAACACTCGACGGCCCTGCTTGAACGAATTCAGAAGGTAAGCCTGATTCCACCAAAACGCTCGCACCTGACCCGTTCCGTCAGTGCCTGATATCTCAAAGATGCGCAGCTTTCCCTTTTTGACCGCGTACGTCCCGGCAATCCGGACTTCGACTTCGATGGTAGCCCACATTCCATTTTGCAACCCGCGAATGTGAGCAAGGCTCGAGCGATCCTCGTAGCGCATTGGCAGGTTATGAATCAGATCGTCGATGGTCACTTGCTGGGCGCTGTCAATGGACATCGAAGCTGCAACACCTTCGGCAAGCTTCTGCGCTGTCTTCATCGCGACGCGCGGAATCTCGTGCAAATGAAGTTCGTAGATCGGAGTTGTGAGCTTGAGCAAAGGTCGATCCTCGCGGAGGACGCAGTTTGTCTTTGAGTGAAGCAAAATTCTAGGTGGACAATATCCGCGAGACAAGTCAACGAGACACAGTCCGGCTACCGAACTTATAAGAGAGCCGGAATCTTATGATGCTTCTTCATCCAGAGTGTGCTTGCATTTTCCGTAAGCCCGGATCTTATCGATCAGTTCGTTACGGATTCTTGAAGTATTGATTCGCTGCGTTCGATCCTCGGACAGATTCTTCCTCCCAACTTGATGCGCCAACAAATTAGCTCTGGCATCGATGTTGCGGTTTCTTATTACGGATTCGCAGCAACTCACTTGCATCTATTGCGCAACGAGTTGCTCAAGGAGGTGTTCACAATGTTGTTATTGTTGCTCGTTGTCTTTGGCCGCGGTATGGTTCTTCAGTTGGGGCGGCCCGCGTTTCTATCCAGCGTATGCCGATCGTTACAGGGCATATCCTTTGTGGGGCGGCGGCTCGCATGTCTTGTTGGCGATACTCGCGATATTGCTCATACTTTGGCTGCTCGGTGTAATAAGACTCTAGCCCTTCTGTACGGCAGCATTTGCGGCTTTGATTAATCGACGCAAAGCAGTAACACGCGCGCTTGCGTGTTAACCTATCTTCTGTGAAGAAGGCCGACACATCTGAAGTTCTCTCAATAGACGGGCACGAAGTCGCGATCACTCATCCAGACAAGCCTTACTTCTCTAAGCAAATCAAACTCTCGAAACTCGATCTCGTTCGTTACTACCTGTCGGTTGCTCCGGGAGCGCTCGCAGGCATAAGAAATCGTCCGCTCGTTCTCAAGAGATTCGTGCACGGCGCAGAGGGTGATGCGTTTTATCAGAAGCGCGCTCCGGTTCCTCGGCCGGAATGGATTCGCACGGTGACGCTGTCCTTCCCATCCGGCCGCGTAGCGGAGGAAGTCGTTGTCGACGACGCCGCCGGCCTCGCGTGGATTGTCAATCTCGGATGCATCGAGTTGCATCCGCATCCCGTGCGCTCGAATGATCTGGATCATCCGGATGAGCTGCGGATCGATCTCGATCCTGGCCCCGGTGTGAGTTGGGAAGATGTTCGCCGCGTTTCTCTCGAAGTGAAATCGCTTCTGGATGAAATGGAACTTCGGGGCTGGCCGAAGACCAGCGGATCGCGAGGCATGCACATCAATGTTCGCATCGAGCCTCGATGGACTTTCACCGAGGTTCGCCGCGCCGCGCTCGCGCTGTCTCGCGCGGTCGAGCGACGCGCGCCGATGCTTGCAAGTTCGAAATGGTGGAAGGAAGAACGACACGGCGTGTTCCTCGATTACAACCAGAACGCCAAGGACCGAACGACGTGCTCGGCGTATTCAGTGCGTCCGGTTCCCGACGCTCGCGTATCCACGCCTCTCGGTTGGGACGAGGTAGTCGACTGCGATCCGGCCGACTTCACTGTGCTCACCGTGCCGAAGCGTTTCAAGAAAATCGGCGATCCCCATCGACTGATGGACGCCGACGCAGGCTCTCTTGAAAAGCTGCTCGATCTCGCCGAGAGGGACGAAGCCGAAGGTCTTGGTGATGCGCCGTGGCCTCCGCACTTTCGCAAGATGCAAGGCGAGCCTTCGCGTGTTGCGCCGTCTCGTGCGCGATCATCGGCGAAAAAGCCGTCCCTGAAGAAGCCGCGAACAAAGATGCCGCTCTTGGTAATCGCCAATTCTCCAAAGAAGGATGCTGCTCTTGCGGGTTTGGAAAGATGGAAGCGCAAGCATCCCAAAGCTGCGAAGCATCTGGCGGTAGACGATGTGCTGATCGATTCGATGCGAGGGCGATCATCGACCTGGACGCGCATTCGAGTGAACCTGCGTCACGTCCCTGAAAAGTTGCGCCCTCCTCAAGAGACACCTGATCCCGATGACGATCCAACACGCGAATGGCGCGAGTGGCATGCTTCGAAGAGGAATCCCAAAAAGAAAACATAGTGATTCAACGGTCACTAGTTAGATTGGCGAAGTCTAAGCGGTCAAATTAGACAGGCTCAGTTTGTCGAAGGCCGCGTAGCGGCTACCTATCGATAGAATACCGAGCACGACCAGCTCGGGGCCGCGTAGCGGCTACCTATCGATAGAATACCGAGCACGACCAGCTCGGGGCCGCTTAGCGGCTACCTATCGATAGAATACCGAGCACGACCAGCTCGGGGCCGCGTAGCGGCTACCTATCGATAGAATACCGAGCACGACCAGCTCGGGGCCGCGTAGCGGCTACCTATCGATAGAATACCGAGCACGACCAACCCGGGGCCGCGTAGCGGCTACCTATCGATAGAATACCGAGCACGACCAGCTCGGGGCCGCGTAGCGGCTACCTATCGATAGAATACCGAGCACGACCAGCTCGGGGCTGCGTAGCGGCTACCTTGTCCGCACAACTTTTAATCCCCCTGGAACAGGTCGCCGCTACGCGGCGCTAACGTGCCGATGTCGATTGCTATAAGCCAGCGCTACTCGGCCAACGACAACCGATCTCCGAAAATCTCCGCCAGCTCCTGCGGAGGCACTACCTCGAGCTGATCGAACGTGCAATCGCGAGGGCTCTTGTCCTTTCGCCATCTCCGAAACTGAGCCGTGTGACGAAACCGGCTTCCCTGCATGTGATCGTAAGCGACTTCGACTACAAGCTCCGGACGCAGCGGCTCCCACGAAAGATCTTTGCCCGCGCTCCAACGACTCTGGCCGCCTGGGATGCGATGTCCTGATTCAGAGTGCTCAGCCCACTCCTTCCACGGATGCTTCGCAAGCGCGTTCTTGCGATAAGGCTCGATGAATTCAACAAGCTCTTTTCGAACCTCGTTGGTGAAGCTCGCGCACACGCCGACGTGGTGCAGCGAGCCCGCATCGTCGAACAGCCCGAGCAGCAGCGAGCCGACGGCGTTGCCTTTCGCGTTCTTGTGCCATCGAAAGCCCGCGACTACACAATCGCAATCGCGTTCGTGCTTCACCTTTAGCATCACTCGCTTGTTAGGCTCGTAGATGCCCGATGCCGGTTTCGCGATCACTCCGTCGAGCCCCGCGCCTTCAAATCGACTGAACCAATCCGCCGCGACGTCGAGCTCCCGAGTTGCGGGCGTCAGGTGTAACGGCGGCTTCGCTTTTGAGAGAAGCGCTTCAAGTTCGCGTCGGCGCTTTTGAAATGCGATGTCTCGCAGATCCGTGTCTCCCTTCGAGAGTAAATCGAAGAACACAATCGATGCCGGAATCTGTTTAGACAGAAGCTTCACACGCGACGCCGCCGGATGAAGCCGAAGCTGGAGCGCATTGAAATCTAGCCCGCCCTCTCCTGCAATGACTATTTCGCCGTCGAGCACCGCTCGCTCAGGCAACTGCGTGAGAATCGGCTCGAGCAGTTCGGGAAAGTAGCGGTTCAACGGTTTCGCATCGCGGCTCTGAATGAAGGCTTCGTCACGATCGCGAAAGACGAGCGCGCGAAAGCCATCCCACTTCGGTTCGAAGATCCAGTCTCCGCTCGTTGGCAATTCGCCGACGCGCCTGGCGAGCATCGGCAACACCGGCGGGTTCACAGGAAGATTCACGCTTCAATTTTATACGCGATGTGATTGCAACCGCGACCCGCTACTATTATCAACCTTCGGAGCGTTTGATTACATTAGGTTCCCACTGTGTCGAAGACCGGTTCGGACCGACGTTGACGACGGGATGTTTGTTGGATACTCTCTCGCCGCCCGAAAATGAATTCCAAAATTCCCCAGGTAAGGAGGCGGATATGCGTTGCGTTCTTTTTCTCACATTCCTGGCCCTTGCAGCGCCGATAGCCCTTGCACAAGACCCGGTTCAAGTAGACGCAAAGCACTACAAGGTCATGCTTGAAAACGACCAGGTTCGAGTGTTGAGGATTCACTACAATCCGAAAGACAAATCGGTGATGCATGAACATCCTGCATCCGTAGCCGTCTTCCTCACGGCGAGCAAGGTCAAGTTCACCGTCCCCGACGGGAGCTCGACCAACCCCGAAGGAAAGGCTGGAGACGTCCAGTTCACCGAAGCGGGCAAACACTTGCCCGAGAACATTGGCGCCACGCCGCTGGATGTCGTGCTTGTAGAATTGAAGGGCAAGTCCGGTATGGCTTCGGCTGTGACTCTGGATCCGGTGAAGATAGATCCCGCTCGTCACAAGGTCGTGTTTGAGAACGACCGGGTGCGAGTGCTCAAGGTCAATCTGAAGGCTCACGACAAGACCTCGCAGCACGAGCATCCGAACGGAGTTGCGATCTACCTGACCGATACTCGCGCGAAGTTTACGCTTGCCGACGGCACGACACGAATGGGCGGCGGTAAGCGAGGAGAGGCCGTGTGGGCTGCAGCGGAGAAGCACTCGGTTGAGAATCTGGCCGCCGCGCCTGCCGAGGTCATTCTTGTTGAGTTGAAATAGAATTGCGCTCGCAGTGAAGACCGTCAACGAAGGGAGGCCCCGGGGCCTCCCGCTGACTTCTGACTTCTGATCTCTCAATCTCTTGGCTAAACTCAGCCGCATTCACCGCACGAATGTGCCAGATGGGACCGAAACAGAGTGCCGGTCCTCGAGATCAATCGACAGCGTGTCGTCCGTGATCTCTACGTTCAAGGTCCAGCCTGCTCTGCCTAAAAGGTAAGCGCACTTGTGGTCCGCTCCGCGAACGACTTTAAAGTAGCCCGGCGATCTATCGCTGTGACCAATTCCGCCTCCTTGTCAAATCCCAATGTGGCTAATGTAACGACTGCGAGAATTCGTCCGATTCGTTTCTGAATGACAACAGAAGTAGAACGACGTCCAACTCTTAAGCGAGCGATTGACGTGTAAGGCCCCTCATGAATAAAATGCCGTTCGCTTGAAGTGTTAGACAGCGCCCAGCTACGTGAAAGCCTCCCCCAGCCGGCACAGGTGAACTTCAAAGGAGACATCAAATGAACGATCTAAGAAGCAATGCCGCTTCAGAAGTTGGCGTCAAGCGAATGAGACAACTGTATTTCTTAAGGTTTTCAATAACCTGCTTTATTGGTCTCTTGTTCATTCTTTTCCTGCAACCAGCCCCTGCGAACGGGGCTACGATAACGGTGACTACCACCGATGACCACATTGCAGTCGATATGTTTGCATCACTCCGCGAGGCGATCACATCGATCAACAACCAGGCGGACGTCAATGCTGACGTGACGGCCAACCGAGTCGGGAACTATGCCTCGCAAGCCGGCGGCACTCCCGATGTCATCAACTTCAACATCGGCGGCGCGGGCGTCCGGACGATCTCCGTGATTGGCGCCTCCGAGCCGCAGATCGGTCGGCCGTTGACCATCGACGGCTACTCGCAGACGGGAGCCTCGGCCAACACTCTGGCCAACTCCGACAACGCCGTCATCCTGATCCAGCTCGACGGTACCGCGGCCGGTGCCAGCGAAGCCTTGGCCCTGGGGGCGGGCAGCGGCGGCAGCACCATCAAGGGACTGGACATAACCAACTTCATAAGCGACGGCATCATCATCGAGAGCAACGGCAACTCTATCCTCGGCAACTTCATCGGCGTCGATCCGACCGGCACAACGCGGATGCCCAACGGCACCTTCCCCAACTTCGGAGACGGCATTCTAATCTCGCACGCTTCCAACAACCTGATCGGCACGCCAGATCCGGCGGACCGCAATATCACCTCGGGCAATGCGCTGAACGGCATCCACATCGTGGGCACGCTGACCGCTCCCGCGACCGGCAACATAATTCAGGGCAACTTCGTGGGCGTGGCCGCCGACGGCAAGAGCAGCGTGGGCAATCGCACCGAGCCGGCCCCAGCCCCGGGCTCGGCGGAGGGCAACAACCTGTTCGGCATCGAGATCAGCGGCGGCAATCTCAACACCGTCGGAGGCACGGCGGCCGGGGCCCGCAACGTCGTCGGCTACAACGGCGACGGCATCGAGGTGGATAACGGCGCACAGCAGAACATCATCCAGGGCAACTTCGTCGGCGTCGGCGCGGACGGCTTGACTGCGACGAAGAATCTCCTTCACGGCATCGCCCTGCGAAGCTCAAACGGTTTCGGCCCGCCTCTCGGCCCGGCGCAGCCCAGTGAGCCGGGCGTGTCCTTCAACCTCATCGGAGGCACGGCAGCCGGGGCAGGTAATCTTGTCGAGTTCAATGGCACCGGTGGCATCGCCGTTTTCGGCAACCCGGTGTCGGCGTCCGGCCAACCTAACGTCGGCAATGCCATCGAGGGCAACTCGATCTTCGAGAACGGTCGCAGTTTCATGACTGCGTCGTCGGCCCCGACTCCGCTGCTCGGCATCGACCTGACCAACGGTTTCCTCTTCCCCAGGGACGACGGTGTGACCCCCAACGACTCCAAGGGCCACGGCGCTCCCAACGACCCCAACAACTTCGAGAACTTCCCAGCGTTGACCTCCGTGACGTCAAGCGGGGGCATGACTACCATATCCGGCACGCTCAAGAGCGCGTCTAACTCGACCTTCCGAGTCGAGTTCTTCGCCAGCGACATCGACCCGTTGGGCCTTCCCACCGAGGGGCAGCAGTTCCTCGGTTTCGCCAACACCACCACGGACATCAATGGCAACGCCTCGTTCAACGCCACTCTGAACGTCCCGGTGGCCACCGGCCGACTCGTGACTGCGACCGCCACCGACGCCATAGGCAACACTTCGGAGTTCTCTAACTGCGTCCAGGTGGGAGGGTGTGCGCCAACGATCACCTGCCCGGCAAACGTCGTCCAGAGTACCGATGCAAATCAATGCGCGGCGGTTGTGACGTTCGCGCAACCTATGACCAGTTGCCCCTGCGCCACTATCGCCTGCAGTCCTGCCTCAGGCTCTACATTCCCGAAAGGGACGACCACCGTGACCTGCACCGCTACTGACCCATCCAACAGCATGGCGTCATGCACTTTCACCGTCACGGTGAACGATAACCAGATGCCGAGTGTCGTCTGTCCAGGCAACGTAGTCACGAATACGGATCCCAATCAGTGCAGTGCGATTGTCAACTACGCTACGCCTGCGGCCAGCGACAACTGCCCCGGCGCAACCGTCGTCTGCAGTCCACCGGCAGGCTCTTCTTTCCCGAAGGGAACAACCACGGTCACGTGCACCGCGACTGATGCCTCGGGCAACCATGGTTCCTGCAGCTTTACGATAATGGTTAACGACAATCAGAATCCGAGCATCACCTGTCCGGCCAACATGACCGCCGCGGGCTCGCCCTGCGCCGTCGTCAACTACACGCCGCCGACGCCGACGGACAATTGCCCCGGCGCCACGGCTTCCTGCGTGCCAGCGCCAGGCTTCTGTTTCCCACTCGGCACGACGACGGTCACTTGCACGGCAACCGACACGTCGACTAACCAGGCTCAATGCACGTTCACGGTGACAGTATTCCCCTGCGCAATCACTTGTCCGCCTGACCAGACTGTCGCTGCTGCGTCGGCATGTCCGCTCGCCACTGGGGCAGTTGTCAATTTTCCCCCGCCTACGACGGCCGGCACCTGCGGACCTGTGATGTGCACGCCTGCCTCGGGAACCGTCTTTCCTATCGGCACGACAGTCGTTACGTGCTCCGCGTCGGGAGCACAGGACTGTTCTTTCAACGTGACAGTGTTCAGCGCCTGCCTCCAGGATGACAGTCAGCCGGGCAACGTGGTGCTGTTCAATGTACAGACAGGTGACTTCAGCTTCTGTTGCGGCGGAGTCCCAATCGCGAGCGGCAGGGGGACACTGACGGTCAAAGGCTGCAGCGGCAGTATTGATGCCAACAAGGGAGACCGTCAGGTTCACATCCAGTGGGACACTGGAGCTAATAACGGTCAAGGAGCAGGCACTGCGTTCGTGCGGAAGCTGTCGAACAAGGTTGTTTGCCAGATCACTGACAGGAATATGTCTAACAACACCTGTCAGTGTTCAAGTGCGCCGGCGATGAATCCCAGGAAACCGTCGAAGGAAAAGCCTCTTTGAGTTCGTTCCGTGCCGAGTAGCGAGTGACGCCAGCGAGCTGGCGTCACTCAGCAGCCGCACGAGTAGAAATAGAAGCGATAGAGGCACACTTCAGAATCTTGTCGTCATTCCATCGCAACGTTGGCCGCTGACAAATCCTATCCGAGTTCAAAACGCTGTGCGGTGTGGTGCTTTCCAAATAGCCCAGGCGTTCACGCCTGGGTGCGTGACGACCGAAATTCATTAGCCCGCTTCAGCGGGCTTCAAAGTAACGCCTTCAGGCCAGTCATCATACGCGTCGACACTCTCTAACAACAATGAAACCTTCGGGCTTCGATGATGCTCTTCCTGATGATCGACGTAATGATAGACCTTTTCCAGATCATCACTCCTAAGACTAAGCACGCCGTATCTCTCCTGCCACTGAAGCTTGAACCTTGGCCTGATGTGTCGGTTCACGCGAAAGGAGGTTGCTCCTTTGACCTTACCAACGAAATCACTGATGAGCACAGCCGGGGACAGGCGCGTTACCAAGTGGACGTGATCCGGCATCGCGTTATGCCGAAGCGGCACCCCGCCTCGAAGCTTTACCTCTTCGTTGATGATGTTAAGCAGTTCTGGTCTCCATTCACGAGCTATGAGAGGCTCGCGCGAATGAGTCGCCCAGATGAAGT
>Ga0207663_10000052_pt1 | contig 62649 bp, 61 predicted proteins | sample LARL53metaG_FD_184346 | JGI IMG/M metagenome (GOLD analysis project Ga0207663, IMG submission 184346) | Corn, switchgrass and miscanthus rhizosphere microbial communities from Kellogg Biological Station, Michigan, USA - LAR L5-3 metaG... | ecosystem: Host-associated > Plants > Roots >...
GCACGACGATCAATGGGAGGGCCAGCAGTTCAACAAGTCCCCGGGCAATCTCGTGAGCGAGGTGCGGAGGGTCCATCTCGATCCGTCGAAGGGGGACACGATCCGCCTCGAGCTCACGCGCGTCCTCCCGCCTGTCGACGTGCCCCCGGACACGAAGTGGGTCAAGCACCTCAAGATCCAGAGCAAGATCCTGTCGGCCTGGTGGGGCCGGCCGATGTACCTCGGGGCAACGGTACTGCTCCCGCGCGGCTACGACACCGACACCGCCCGGCGCTACCCGACGGTGTACGAGCAGGGGCACTTCAACCTGCGGCCACCGTTCGGCTTCTCGACGGATTCGACTTCCGAGACCCCGGAGCAGCGCGCGGCCCGACTGGCGCGGTCGGCGCGCGAGCCGGGGTTCGAGTTCTACAAGGCCTGGAGCTCACCCAACTTCCCGCGCATGATCGCGGTGACGTTCCAACATCCCACCCCCTACTTCGACGACTCGTACGCGGTGAACTCCGCGAACAACGGGCCGTACGGGGACGCGATCCTCCAGGAGCTCATTCCTTATTTGGAGGACCACTTCAGGATGATCCGCGCCCCGTGGGCGCGCGTGCTCACCGGCGGGTCGACCGGTGGGTGGGAGGCGCTGGCCCTGCAGGTCTACCATCCCGATTTCTTCGGGGGGACGTGGGTGCTGTACCCGGATCCGGTGGACTTCCGGAATTACGAGATCCCCGATGTTTATAGCGATACCAACGCGTTCGTCCATTCGGTCGCCGAATGGATGAGCTTCGACGTCCCGGCCGAGCAGGAGATCACCGGCCAGCCACGGATCAGCGTCCGGCAGGAGAGCCAGTTCGAGGCGGTGCTCGGCAGTCACGCACGATCGGGGGAGCAGTTCGCCATTTGGGAGGCCACGTACGGCCCAACAGCCCCCGACGGCTACCCGGGGGAGCTGTGGGATTTGCAGACGGGCAAGATCGACCACGCCGTCGCGGACTACTTCCGGACCCACGACTACGACCTGCGTGAGTACCTGGAGCGTAGTTGGGTGACGCTGGGACCCAAGCTCCGTGGTCAGCTCCACGTCTTCGTCGGCGACATGGACACGTTTTACTTGAATCTCGCCGTGTACCGGTTGGAGGAATTTCTCACGCGCGCCAAGCCCCCCGCCGACGCGGAGTTCGGCTACGGGCGCCCCATGAAGCCGCACGGCTGGCAGCCGTGGAGCAACGCCGAGCTGATGCGCATCATGGCCCGGCACATCGAGCGCCACCGGCCGCGGCGCTGACGATCTCCCGGGCTACAGGCGGAAGACGACGCGGTCGAGCGACATCCGGCCGGCGCCAAGGATCGCGAGCGCGAGCGCGGCGCTCAGCAGAACGTAGTCGAGCTCCCAGCCGCCGTCGCCGGTGAACCGTTTGTGCATCTGCTGGGCCTTGAGGTTGATGGCGCCGAGCATGACGATGATGAAGCCCACCGCCGCAAGCTGGGTGAGGAAACCGGTGATCACCGCCACGCCTCCGAGCGGCTCCGCTATCGAAAGGGCTCGCAGGATGGACAGGAGGTTTGCCGGCATCTGGGCGGAGGGCTGCATCTTCCACATGGCCTGCTTCTGGATGCCGTGCACCAGAAACGTGACGCCGACGCCCAGCCGGAGCGCCAGGAGTCCCCCGTCGCTCAGGTGGTGAAGGTGTCCGAAGAACCCCATGAGGACGGCCTCCTATCATGAGTGATGAGCCGACCAACAGCCGCAGCACGAGAATCGTAAGTCAGAGGACGAGCTTTTCGCTATTGCAACCTGAGACTCCGGGAGTGTTCATGTCTCGACTCCATATTTTCGCCCTGATCGCCTTCGTCGTGCCGTCGATGGCGGCCGCACAAACGGCGCTGCCCCTCAAGCACGTACCGACACCCACCGAACCGGCAATCACCGCCCGTGACTTGGAGAGCCGGCTCTACATCTTCTCGGACGACTCGATGCAGGGCCGCGAGGCGGGGACCGCCGGCAACGTCCGGGGAACGAACTACATCGCCGCCGAGATCAAGCGCCTCGGGCTCGTTCCCGCGGGCGACGGCGGGACGTACTTCCAGACCATCCCGCTCAAGACGCGGACGCTCGACGAGACATCGACGTTCACGATCGCCGGGACGGCGCTCACGGCGTTCACGGACTATCTGCCGCTCGGCCCGCAGTCCCTCGAGAACCCCTCACTTCCGGTCGTCTATGGTGGTGAGGCCGCCGACTCGGCCCACCGGATCTCTCCCGAGCAGGCGACGGGAAAGCTCGTAGTCTTCCAGGTCAGCGGCGGGTTCAGCTCGCTGCGCGCGCTCCGCTCCGGGCCGACCGTGCCGGGCGCGGCGGCCGTCGCGCTGATCGCGCTCGACAGTTTTCCTCGCCAATTCATTGCCTTCCTCCGCCGGCCGCGCGCGTTCCTCGACGACGATCAGGGTCCGCCCAGCGGCCCCGCGGGCTTCCTCATCACTCGTGCCACGGCGGCCAAGTTGTTCACGACGCCCGTGGAGCAGCTCACCCCCGGTACCGCGGGGAACGGCGTGGCGGTCGCGGTCCGATTCACCGTCGCGCCGGTTCCGGAGCCCGCGCGGAACGTCGTGGGCATCATTCCGGGCAGCGACCGCAAGCTGAAGAACGAGTACGTCGCCATCGGCGCGCACAACGACCACATCGGACTCGCCCGTACGGTGGATCACGACTCGATCCGGATCTGGAATCATGTGGTGCGCCCGGAAGGCGCCGATGACGCCGGCAAGCAGGCGACACCCGAGCAACAAGCGACGGTCGATTCCCTGCTCGCGGCGTTCCGCGCCGCCCATCCTTCCGCGGGTCGCGCCGACTCGATTTCGAACGGGGCGGACGACGACGGCTCGGGCACGGTGAGCGCGCTCGAGATCGCCGAGCGCATTGCGAATCTCAAGACGAAGCCGAAGCGCTCGATCCTGTTTGTATGGCACACGGCCGAAGAGAAGGGCCTGCTCGGCTCGCGGTTCTTCACCGATCATCCCACCGTGCCGCGCGATTCGATCGTCGCGCAGCTCAACATGGACATGGTCGGCCGCGGGGATGCGGGCGATGAAACCGGCCGGACCAAGGACGGCGCGCCCTTGCACGGAGGGCCGAACTACGTCCAGCTCGTCGGCTCACGCCGCTTGTCCACGGAGCTCGGTGATCTCATCGAGAAGGTGAACACTCAGGACCATCACAACCTCGCCTTCGACTACTCCATCGACGCGAACGGGCACCCGTCCAACATCTATTGCCGCTCGGACCACTACGAGTACGCGCGCTACGGCATTCCGATCACGTTCTTCACGACCGGGCTACAATCGGACTACCACCAGGTGACCGACGAGCCCGAGTACATCGACTACGAGCACATGGCGCGGGTGGCGCGGCTGGTGGAGGACGTGGCGGTGCACGTCGCGGACCTGGACCACCGCCCTGTGGTGGACCAGCCGAAGCCCGATCCGAAGGGGACCTGCCGGCAATAGGGCTCCTGGTTCGCGCCGATAACCGGCGGCGCGACAATGTATTGCGGTGTAGCACCGCTCGGCCACTTGTGACTCGGGACACCGCAGGCAATGGTGTGGGCTGCCAGACTGCTTGGCTACCCATGAGTGTCCGCATCTTGCTGCTCGAAGACGTGCCGGCCGACGCCGCACTGATCCAGCGAGCGCTGACGAAGGCCGGACTGGTCTTTGTGAGCGAGCGCGTGGACACGCGCGCCGCGTTCGAAGAGGCGCTGCGCGTCTTCGCCCCAGACGTGATCCTCTCCGATCACGGCCTCCCGGGTTTCGACGGGGCGGCGGCGCTCCAGCTCGTCAAGGAGCGATTCCCGACGCTCCCGGTCATCCTGGTCACCGGCTCGCTCAACGAAGAGAAGGCGGTCGAGTTCATGAAGGCCGGGGCCGCGGACTACATCCTCAAAGACCACTTGACGCGGCTCCCCGAGGCGATCAAGCGCGCCCTGAGCGAGAGCCGGTTGCGGGAGGAGCGGGAGCTCGCCGTAACCGCGCTGCGCGCGTCCGAGGAGCAGTACCGCGCCCTGTTCGAGAACACGCCGTATCCCATGTGGGTGTTCGATCTCGAGACCCACAAGGTGCTCGCCGTGAACGGCGCCGCGATCGCCCACTACGGATACCGGCGGGAAGAATTCCTGACGCTCAAGATCGAGGATCTCCGGCCGCCCGAGGATGTCGCCGCGCTCGAACAGCACCTCGCGACCCGGCCGGCGGGTTACCGCACGACCGGCCCGTGGCGACACCGGAAGAAAGACGGGACGATCATTCATGTGGAGACCAGCGGCCACGAGATCCCGTTCGGTGGGCGGCGCGCCGAGCTGGTGGTGATCGATGATATCACGGACCGACGGCGCCTCGAGGAGCAGTTCCGCCAGGCGCAAAAGATGGAAGCGGTGGGACGACTCGCCGCCGGGGTCGCCCACGACTTCAACAACCTCCTCACTGCCATTCTCGGCACGACCGACCTGATGATCGAGGATCTCACGGCGGAGGACCCCGATCGTGAGGGTCTGCTCGACATTCGCGACGCCGCCGAGCGTGCGGCCGTGCTGACCCGTCAGCTGCTCACGTTCAGCCGCCAACAGGTCGTGTCACCCCGCGTGCTGCGGTTGAACGACCTGATCACCGACCTGGTCAAGCTGCTGCGCCGCCTGCTGGGGGAAGACGTGACGATCGCGACGGCGCTGGCGGCGGACTGTGGGAGCGTGAAAGCAGACCCGGGGCAGCTCGAGCAGGTGATCGTGAACCTTTCGGTGAACGCGCGCGACGCGATGCCGAACGGCGGGCGCTTGATGATCGAGACAAGGAACGTCGACCTCGATGGCGATTATCCCACCGACCGGGTCACGATTCCTGCGGGACGGTATGTGATGCTCGCGGTCACGGACACCGGGACCGGCATGGACGCGAAGACCAAGGCGCGCATCTTCGAGCCGTTCTTCACGACGAAACCCGTCGGCAAAGGAACCGGCCTGGGTCTCGCGACCGTGTACGGCGTCGTGCAGCAGAGCGGCGGCTACATCTGGCTGTACACCGAGCTCGGGCACGGCACGAGCTTCAAGATCTACCTCCCGCGCGTGGATGCGGCCGAGTCTGAGGCCGCGGCGGACGAACCGGCTGCGGGCAGCGTCGACGGCTCCGAAACCGTGCTCGTAGCGGAGGACGAAGAAGCGGTCCGCCAGATCATCGTAAAGGCGCTCGAGGCGCGCGGATACCGCGTGTTGAGCGCGGGGGACGGGGGCGCGGCGCTCGAGCGCGCGTCCGCCTATGCGGGGGCGATCGACCTGCTCGTCACCGACGTGGTGATGCCCGACATGAACGGCCGGGAGCTCGCGCGGCGGCTCACTGAAGCGCGGCCCAGCGTCAAGATCCTGTATCTCTCCGGCTATACCGACGACGCGATCCTGCACCGCGGCGTGCTCCAGGAGGGCGTGGCGTTCCTGCAGAAGCCCTTCTCACTCCGGGCGCTCGCCCGCAAGATCCGCCAGGTCCTCGAGGCGCGCCCCTGACGGAGCCTCCCCTCATCGCCCGCGCCCGGCGGCACGGTGATCGGACAGCGATCGTCGCAACAGAAGGCACGTTTTCGTATCGGGATCTCCTCGACGCCTCGGCTCGCGTCGCCGCGTCTCTGCTTGCCGGCCGCGACGACCTGGAGGAGGCGCGTGTCGCCTTTCTCGCGCCGCCGAGTTTTGCCTACGTCGCGACGCAGTGGGGGATCTGGCGCGCCGGCGGAATCGCGGTCCCGCTCGCGGTCTCGCATCCCCCGCCCGAGCTCGAATACGTCATTCGCGACGCAGACGCCGACGTGGTCGTCGTGCACCCCGACTTCGCCGCGGTCATGCATGCAGTGCCGCTGCCCTCGAGCGTGCGAACCGTCACGACAACGGAAGCGGAACGAACCTCTCCCCTCTCCCTTCTCCCCGGGGTGGCGGAAGGGAGGCGGGCGATGATGGTCTACACCAGCGGCACGACGGGGAGGCCGAAAGGCGTCGTGACGACGCACGCGAACATCACCGCCCAGGTCCTGAGTCTCGTCACGGCGTGGGAATGGCGCGCCGACGATGCCATCCTCCTGGTGCTGCCTCTGCACCACGTGCACGGCATCATCAACGTGCTCGCCTGCGCGCTCTGGGCGGGCGCCCGCTGCGAGATGCCGCCCAAGTTCGAGGGCGAGCAGGTCTGGTCGCGTATCGCTCGAGGCGATCTCACGCTGTTCATGGCGGTGCCAACCATCTATGGGAAGCTCATTGCGGCGTGGGAAGCGGCTCCCGCGGAGCGCCAGCGCGCCTGGTCGAAAGGCTGCGCGCCGCCGCACATGCGTCTCATGGTCTCCGGGTCTGCCGCTCTCCCCGTGCAACGCTTCGAGCGCTGGCGCGAGATCAGCGGTCACGTCCTCCTCGAGCGCTATGGCATGACCGAGATCGGCATGGCGTTGTCCAACCCGTTACGCGGCGAACGGAGACCGGGGTTCGTCGGCACGCCGTTGCCTGGTGTCGAGGTGCGGCTGGTCGATGACGCAGGGCGCGCCGTGCCCGCCGGCACGCCGGGCGAGATCGAGGTGCGAGGTGCCAACGTCTTCCACGAGTATTGGCGACGGCCGGACGCGACGGCGGCGGCGTTCCGGGACGGCTGGTTCCGCACCGGCGACGTCGCGGTCGTGGAAGACGGATCGTACCGGATCCTCGGCCGCTCCAGCGTGGACATCATCAAGACCGGGGGCTACAAGGTGTCGGCGCTCGAGATCGAGGAAACGCTGCGCACCCATCCCGCGGTGCAGGACTGCGCGGTGGTCGGCGTCGAGGACCCGGAGTGGGGGGAGCGCATTTGCGCCGCGGTGGAGCTCCGCGGCTCGGGCGAGGCGCTGACGCTCGACGCATTGCAACGGTGGGCCAGAGAACGAATCGCGCCGTACAAGATTCCCCGTGCCCTTCTGTCGGTAACGGTCCTGCCACGAAACGCCATGGGAAAGGTCACGAAGCCGGAGGTCGTGAAGCTGTTCACGCCCGCATCACCTTGACAGGCCAAGCCAGCCTGTCTAGCGTGCCATTGAATGGCACTGGAACCCGAGATGCCGCGCAAGGCGTTTAACCGCAACTGCCATGGGACGAGTCCCTAAGCGAGCGAGCCCGCTGGGTGCGCACGATGGTGCGCCAACGCCCCCGCCGGAGCCGCTCCGGTGGGGGCGCTGAGTTTTGTGGATGGCACGACACAGGAAAGGACCGATGAAGCGATATCTGCTGGCCTGCGACTTCGATCAGACCCTGAGCTTCAACGACTCCGGGGTGGTGCTGAGCGAGCTGCTCGGCCTTCCCGGCTTCCGTGAACGGATTGCGGGGCTCTCCCGCACGCACCTCGTGCAGCAGGGTGCCGAGCTCGCATACCTCCTGCTCCACGATCCCGCGTATCGCTGCGTGCGCAAGGAACATTTGGTCGAAGTCGGCCAGCGCGTGCGACTGAAGAAGAACCTGCCGCTCTTGGCGCGCCTGCTCGGTGAGCTGAACGGCTATGACTTCGCGTTCTACGTCATTTCCGCGGCACCCCAGGAGGTCATCCAGTCGGCCCTCGAGGGGATTGTCCCGTCGGACCACGTGCACGGAACGCGCTTCAACTACGACCCCGGCTCCGGGGAAATCGAGTCGATCGAGCGCGTCACCGCGGGATACGGCAAGGTCGCCCTGCTCGAGCATCTCCGCGCGCAACTGCCGGTGAGCCACGACCGCGTCGTATACGTCGGCGACGGGAGCTCGGACATCCACGTCATGCTGCACGTCAATCGACTGAACGGAACGACGATCGCCGTGTCCGAGAACAAGTACCTCGCGCAGATCGCGAAACGCACGGTGCTGTCGGACGACGCGGTGAGCGTGCTGGTGCCGATTCTCGAGGACATCGTCGGCCTGGACGGGGCGGCGATTCACGCGCTGTTCGAATCGCACGGGCTCGTGCTTCAGGAATGGGAGAAGGTACAGACCGATCTGCTCACGATCCGCGAGACCGACGCGGCGCCGCCGCTCGTCGCATGAGCAAGTACGACTGGATCGGCTGGCTCGCGACGGCGGTGTTCACGACTTCGTACTTCTGCCGGACGCCCGTGACGCTGCGCCGGGTGCAGGGCGTCGCCGCCCTGGCGTGGGCGGCATACGGCATCGCGATACACGCCCTGCCGGTGATCGTGGCGAACGTGATCGTGGCCACGGCCGCGGTATGGTCCTCCTTCTCGGGGCTGGCGCAGCCCGCATCCCGGAAGGTCGAGTAGGGTGCTCGAGCCTCATTGAGGGCGGTGTCAAGGAGCTGTTAGGGTTCGGCGATTCACCTTGTGACGCCCCTGCACCGCGGCCATGTTCGGCCCGGTCAGGGGACGCTCCCGACCTCCGGTCGCCCGCCGTCAGCGTTCGCCTTCACATTCCACATCGGAGACGACGATGACGTCTGTCAGCCACGCGTCGACGCGTGCGGTTCTGGCGGTCGCGTTCGCGTCCGCCGGCTGGGCCGCCGGCGCAGCAGCGCAGGGGCCGCGCGCCGCGCTCGACCCCATCACCAGTGCGGTGATCAGCCATCCTATCACCACCTCTTCCGCCGAGGCGCGCGCCCATTTCCTCGAAGGCCTGCGCGAGTTCGATCTCGGCCGCTTCATCGACGCCAACGTGCACTTCAAGGCCGCCGTCGCCGCCGACCCAGACTTCGCGTTCGCCTACCTGAACGTCGCCAACACGGCCAACTCGCTCGCCGACTTCAAGACCAACCTGGCTCTGGCCGAGCAGCACGCCGCGGGCGCGTCCGACGCCGAGCGCCTTCAGATTCAGATGACCCGCAAAGGCTTTGACAACGATTTGGCGGGTCAGCTCGCCCTGGGACAACAGTTGGTGGCGAAGTATCCGCAGAGCCCGCGCGCCTGGATCGCCCTCGCCGGCGCGCAGATTGGCCTGAACAAGAACGAGGACGCGCGAGTCTCCCTGACGAAGGCCCTGGAGCTCGCGCCCAAGCTGTACGTCGCCCACGCCACCATCGGGAACGATTACATCTTCGGTGAGCCGCACGACTTCACAAAGGCACTCGCGCACATGCAGGAGGCCGAAGCGCTGGCGCCCGACGAGTCGAACGCGCACCTGCTGGTGGGTGATGCCTACCGGGCGCAGCGCAATCTCGAGAAGGCGCGCGATGAGTACGTGCGGGGCCACGAGCTCGACCCCAAGAGCGCCGTGCTGCTCGTGAAGGCCGGGCACGCCAACACGTTCCTGGGCGACTACACGGCCGCCCGCGCCGACTACGACTCCGCCATGGCTGTGGGCCGGGCAAACGAAAAGGCCGCCTTCGCTCCGTTCCGCGCCTACGTCAGCGTGTACGCCGGTGATCCCGCCGCGGGCATCGCGGAGCTCAATCGGCTCGTCGCGTCGGTGGACGGCATGGGCGTTCCCGATCCCAAGGCGAACAAGGTCGCCGCCTTGACCAACGTGGTGATCATTGCGACGCACACCAAGAATCGGCCGGCCGCCGAGCAGGCCCTGAAGCAGCTCGAGCCGCTGCTGATGCAGCAGGCGGACGTGGCGGCGAACCCGGCATTCAAGCGGGGACAACAGGCGCAGATCGCCTACCTCGAAGGGTGGTGGGCCGCGCGTCGCGGCGATTACGCCGCCGCCCAGAAGCAGGCGGATCGCATCAGCCAGCTGCTCGCGCCGGACGCGAACCCGCGCAAGCTCGAGCCGATGCATCAGCTGGAGGGATTCATCGCGCTCTATCAGGGCAAGTATCAGGACGCGGCCGGGCACTTCCAGAAGGGGAACCTGCTCGACCCCTACATCAAGTATCATCTCGCGGTCGCGACGGAAGGCGCGGGCGATGTGGCGCAGGCCAAGCAGATGTTCCGCGAAATTGCGGACTACAACTTCAATGCGCTTGGCTTCGCGCTCATCCGGAAGGACGCACAGCAAAAAGCCAGCGCCGGAACCTAGACGCGGAGGGCAGGACGCCCGATGGGATGGCGGTGCTGGACCTGGGACGCCAGGGCCAGTACCGCCTCCTCGCCCTGCGGCTTCCCGACGATCTGCAACCCCACCGGAAGGCCGTCCGGATCGAGCCCGCACGGCACAGACGCCACCGGAAGGCCGGTGAGGCTCAGGACGAACGTGGGCGCGAGCCAATCCACGTACGTCTCCATCTTCTTGCCGGCCACGGTCTCCGGGTAGTTCTGCTCCACGGGGAAGGGCGGCACCGCCATACAAGGCGTGAGCAGATGGTCGAACCTCTGGAACAGCTCGCGGAAGACGTACCACACCCTGGTCCGTGCTGCTTCCGCCGCGCCCAGGTCGTGCGTCGTGGTGGCGAGCCCGGCGCGGATGTTGCCCGCGACATTGGGGCCGAATTGATCCACCTTGTCGAGTCGCGGAAACATCTGCGCCACGAACCACAGCCCGCGTAACGCCAGGAAGGGCTTCCGCGCGAACGACAAATCGAGCTCGATCTCCTCGACGGTGACACCCAAGTCGCGGAGCCCGCGGACCGCGGTCCCGCACACCTTTTCGATCTCCGAGTCGATGCCGATCCTGGCGACGTCGCGGCAGTACGCCACGCGCAGATCCGGCGACACGCCCCGCGCCACCGCGGCCACGAAGTTGCGGCCGTCCCGCGGCTGCGCGAGGGGTGACTGCGCGCTCGGCCCACTCACCGCCTGGAGCATCAGCGCGACATCTTCGGCCGTGCGGGCGATGGGGCCCTCGACCTGGAGGGTGTCCCAGAGCCAGTCGGCCGGATAGGTCGGCACCAGGCCCACCGACGGCCGCAGCCCCACGACACCGCAGAACGAGGCGGGGATGCGAAGCGAGCCGCCCAGGTCCGTGCCTTCGGCGAGCGCGATCATGCCCGTCGCGAGGCCGGCCGCCCCACCGCCGGTCGAGCCTCCGGCGGTGCGCGTCGGATCCCACGGATTGCGCGTTCGTCCGAAGACATCATTGAACGTCGCGCCCCCGGCGGCGAATTCCGGGCAGTTCGTCTTGCCGAGGACGATGGCATCCGCCGCACGGAGTCGCTGCACCACCAGCGCGTCCTCGGTCGCCACGTGGTCCCGATACAGCGCGGAGCCGTAGGTGGTTCTCAGCCCCGCGACCGGCGTCACGTCCTTGATGCCGACGGGCAGGCCCGCGAGGACGCCGACCTCGTCGCCGCGCACCAGCCGTCGCTCGAGCTCGTCCGCCTCGTCGAGCGCCCGAGGGTTGAGCGTGACGACCGCGTTGACGGCGGGGTTGAACCGCTCCACGCGGGCGAGGCAGTCCTCGACGATCTCGACGGGGGAGATCTCCCGCGACCGGACGAGTCTGGCGAGCTCGCTCGCCGAGCGGTCGGCTAGATCTTCCATTCCCCGAGGAAGGCCACGGTGCGCGCGAACGCGGCCTCGCCTCCTTTGAATTTCCACGGGAAGCATCCGACGACGAGCCGCTTGTTCTGGAGCTCGGGCGCTTCGATCTCGCCCCCCAGGTTCTCGATGTGGATGCAGTCCTTCGGGAACAGGGCATTGTGCGTGAGCTGATACGCCGAGTCCGGGAACATCTTATCGACCCCCGCCTTGCCGCCGAACTTCTGCTCGGCCTTGGCGCGCACTTTGTCGCACTGCCCGTGCATGCCCTTCCCCAGGAACCGCCCGATCGGGAGGTTCATGGGGTGATCCGTCGATACGCAGTCCACGCCCCAGACATGAACTTTTTTCTCGAGTAGCCAGGGCACCAGGTCCGGGTGCGCGCCGGGGTGGTAGTGGTAGTAGCGCTCCTCATCGGGCGTGGACCCGAAGTCGGCGTACGTATGCCACCCGGTATGGAGCAGCAGGATATCGCCCTGTTTCACCTGCACGCGCTTCTCGATCATCTGCGGCGTGTAGACCGCCAGCTCATCCATCTCGTCGCGCAGGTCGACGATCACTCCGGGGCCACACAGCCATTCGAGTGGCAGCTCGTCGATGGTCTTGCCGGCGGTGACGAAATGCCGCGGCGCGTCGAGGTGCGTCCCCATGTGGTTCGACGTCATGATGTATTGCGCGTTCACCCCGTGCTCGGCTTTGCGCTTGATGTACTTCACCTCGAACGGTGGATAGTAGGGCCAAAAGGAGCTGCGCTCGTTCAGGGGTTGCGACAGATCATAGATCTTCATGGAATCCTCAGTAGTTTGTCGTCCGTCACCCCGGGCCGCCGGCCCGGGGTCAGCCGAGCGTGGGTCGATCGAGCGGCTGACCCCGGGGCGATGCCCCGGGGTCAATACCGCTCCCTTTCTCGGCTCTTTCAAACGCCCGCCCCAGCGCGCGCCGCGTCAGCGCCGCGACGAGCCGACGCCGATACGCCGCCGACGCATGGATATCCGACGGCGGATCCACATCGTCCTTCGCAGCCGCATCCGCCGCTGCCCGCAGTAGCTCGTCGGACCGCTTCTGGCCCACCAACGTCTTCCCGGCCTCCACCGCCAGCACCGGCCCGTCGCCGACGCTCAAGCACGCGATGCGCGCGGCCTGGCATCGACCCTTCGGGTCGAGCGTCACGACCACCGCCACGCCGACGAGCGCATAATCGCCGTGCCGGCGCGCCACCTCGAGGAACGCGGTTCCCGTTCGCGGGGGGAGCGCGGGCAAGGTCACCTCGACGAGCAGCTCGCCTGGCTGGAGCGCCGTCTCGAGCATGCCCTTGAAGAAATCCGCGACGGCGATCGAACGCTCACCCGCGGCGCTGCGCGCCCGGAAGCGCGCCTCGAGGGCCAGCGCGACCGCGGGCAGCTCCGCCGACGGGTCCGCGTGGGCGAGGCTCCCTCCCACAGTGCCGCGGTTCCGGATCTGAGGATGAGCGATCCAGGGCATGGCTTCCGCGAGGAGCGGCGCCGCGCGGGCGACCAGATCGCTCCGCTCGACGGCACGCTGGCGCGTCATCGCGCCGACCGCGAGGCCAGCCTTGTCGGAGCGGATGTAGGACAGATCCGCGGCACGGTTCAGGTCCACGAGCACCTGTGGCCGGGCGAGACGGAAATTCATCGCGGGGATGAGACTCTGCCCGCCGGCAAGCGGTTTGGCCGCGTCGCCGTGCTCGTCAAGGAGGGCCAGCGCTTCGTCCGCCGTGCCGGGCGCGAAGTAATCGAAGGGGGCGGGTTTCATCGGGCCTGCTCGATCAACTCGAACAGCCGGTTGGGGCTGAGCGGGATTTCGCAGATCTCGAGCTTCCCATTCCGGTTTCCCAGAGCGTCCTCGACGGCCTGCGCAAACAGGGCGCCGGTCGGAATCGCGCCCGCCTCGCCCACGCCCTTGGCGCCTATGGGATTCAAGGGAGACGGCGTCTCGCGATGCGCCGTTTCGACGTGCGGCACGTCGGTCGCCGTGGGGAGCAGATAGTCCATGAATGACGCGTTGAGGAGCTGACCTTCCTCGTCGTAGACGAGCTGCTCGTAGAACGCGTTGCCGATGCCGTGCGCCACCCCACCGTGGATCTGCCCATCCACGATCATTGGATTGATGACCCGGCCACAGTCGTGCACGACGACATAGCGCTTGATCTCGACCTGCGCCGTTTCCGGGTCTACGTCAACGATCATCGCGTGCACGCCGCTCGCCGTGCTGCCGCGGTCGGGCCCGAAGTACGCCGTCGCCTCGAGGCCGGGCTCGGTTCCGGGCCTCACGGCACCGCGCAGGGGGTTGGCCTTGAGTGCCAGCGCGCCGAGCGCGATCCCACGCGCCGGGTCCCCGCGCACGTGGACCTTCCCCCCGGCGAGCACGAGACCCTCCTTCGGTGCTTTGAGCTCGTGACTGGCGAGGTCGAGGATTTTCTCGCGCACGCGCGTGGCGGCCGCGTGACACGCACTCCCTGCCACGACGGCGCCGCGACTCGCGAACGTGCCGGTGCCCCACGCAAACTCCCGGGTGTCACCCGTGATGACGCGCACGTCCGCCACGTCCACGCCCAGCACTTCCGCGACGATCTGGGCGAACGAAGTGAAGTGCCCCTGGCCCTGCGTCCCCACTCCGGTGGCGAGCCGCACCAGCCCACCCGGCTCGACCGTCACCCGTGCTCCTTCGTACGGCCCGATCCCTGTTCCCTCGACGTAGCACACGATCCCGATCCCCACGCAGCGGCCCGCGGCCCGAAGGCGGGGTTGTTCTTCGCGGATGAACCGCCGGTAGTCAATGAGCTCGAGCGCCTGGTCGAGCGCCGGCTCGTAGTCGCCGCTGTCGTAGGTGAGCGGCGCGGAGTCCTGGAACAGGATCTCGTTGTTGACGGGAAACTGGTCTCGCCGGAGCAGGTTGCGGCGCCGGATCTCCGCGCGGTCGATTTCGAGCTCCTTCGCCGCGAAATCGAGCAGGCGCTCGATCACGAACACACCGTGCTGGCGCCCCGCGCCCCGCACGGGCGTTACGATCGTCTTGTTCGTGAAGACCGCGGTGAACTCGCTCTCGTAGTTGGGGATCTCGTAGGGGCCGAGCAGGGTGCATTGGCTGTTGATCGGCACGGTGAGCCCGTACGGGTCGTACGCTCCCGTGTCGTGCAGGAACACGTCGCGCACACCGAGGACCTTGCCGTCCCGGTCCAGCGCGATCTCCGCGTCGTGGATCTGACCGCGCTCCTGCGTGGTGGCGAAGAAGTTTTCCTGGCGGTCCTCGGTCCATTTCACGGGACGCCCGAGGCGCATCGCCGCCCACGGGACCAATACTTCCTCCGGGTAGTACATCATGATCTTCGGCCCGAACCCACCCCCGACGAACGGCGCGACGACGCGCACCTGGGATTGAAGCAGCCCGAGCAGCTGGGCGAGGCCATTGCGAATGGGGATCGGCGCCTGGGTGGTGTCCCACACGGTCAGCTCTTCGGCGCGCGGATCCCATTGCGCCGCCACGGCGCGGTTCTCGATCGCCGCGGAGGCGCCGCGATCGTACCGGAAGCGGCGCTTGATCACCCGGTGGGCGCGCCGCTTGGCCTCGGCGTAGTCTCCTTTTCGCTGGATCGCGTGAGCCGCGACGTTCGACGGCAGGTGCTCGTGCACGCGCGGCGCGCCCTCGTGGAGTGCGTTCTCGAGGTCCACGACGGCCGGGAGCGGCTCCGCGTCCACGGCGATGTCGTCGAGGGCGTCTTCGGCCAGATAGCGGCTCTCCGCCACGACCATGACGATCGGCTCGCCGACGTGGCGCAGCATGTCCCGGGCGAGCGGGACCTGCGTGCAGGCGTTGAAGACGAGGCCGGCGATCGGCGGTGGCGGCACGAGCAGCGGGCCCGGACGCCAGTAGTCACCGAGATCGGCCGCGGTGTACACGGCGACGACGCCCGGCCGGCTGCGGGCGGCGGTGGCGTCCACTCGCACGAGCCGAGCGTGCGCATGCTGACTCCGGAGAAACGCGACGTGGAGCATCCCCTCCAGCCGCACGTCGTCGACGAAGAGCGCGCGGCCCGTGAGGAGCCGCGCGTCCTCGTTGCGCCGTACGCGCTCACCGATCTGCCGTCGAGGCTCCATCACACGCCAACCGAACCGCCGCCACGATGTTCTGATAGCCGGTGCACCGGCAGAGATTTCCCGAGAGCGCCTCCCGGATCTCGCGCTCGTCGGGATGGGGATGATCCCGCAGGAACGGCACCAGAGTCATGAGAATCCCAGGCGTGCAGAACCCGCATTGCAGCCCGTGGGCTTCGTGGAACGCGGCTTGCAGGGGATGCAACGCAACGCCGTCCGAGAGCCCTTCGACGGTCGTGACTCCGTGCCCGTCCGCCTGGACCGCGAACATGAGGCATGACCGAACGGCTTCGCCGTCCAGGAGCACCGTGCACGCGCCGCAGACACCGTGCTCGCACCCGACGTGGGTGCCGGTGAGGCCGAGATCGTTGCGGAGGAAGTCCGAGAGCAGCAGCCGCGGCTCGATCGAGCGTCGAACCGCGTCGCCGTTCACCGTCAGCTCGATCGCCGTCATCGACGCGCCCCTCCCCCGACGACGAACTCCCCGGGAATGGCGTATCCATTCCCCCGCCGGTGCGCGGCGATCGATGCGAGGTACTCGGCGTACGCCTCCTCGCGCGTGCGCTCGTCGAACCGAGAATAGGCGAGGGCCACGGGACCCCCGGCGAACGCGGCGCCGCAGGCGTCGTCGCCCGACTCGTACGCGAGCGTCGTCGACAGGCGCTCGACCGTCACGCCTTGGAAGCCCGCGGCTTCCAGGTTGAGCGCCAGAGCCTCACCGGTCCCGAGCTGGAAGAAGAGCGGACACACGTCGGACGCCACGCGACGCTCGACGATGGGGAAGATCTCCGCCCAGCCACAGCGATTTCTCGCCCCCCACACCGCCAGCGCGACGCGTCCGCCGGGGCGCAGCACGCGATGCACCTCGCGCAGCGCCTGCAGCGGGTCGGGCACGTACATCAGGCCGAGCGCGCACAGCACCACATCGAACGCCGCATCGGCCAGCTGGAGGCGCTCGGCGTCCATGCGCCGGGCCGTGACATGGGTGAACCCCCGCGTTTGGGCCGCGTTCTCGAGACCCCGCACCATCTCGTCGGAGATATCGGTGCCGAGGACCGAGCCCCGCGGGCCTACCGCCTCCGCGGCAGGCAGGGTGACGAGACCCGTGCCGCAGGCGACGTCGAGCACGCGCTCACCCGGCTCGAGCGCCGCGAGCTGGAGCAACCGTCGCTGGGCGGGCTCGAGCTGCTTGGCCCAGAAGCGCTCGTAGTAGTCGGCCGCCTTGTCCCATCCGTAGCGTTGGACCCGGCGCTGAACGCGGGCGTCCACGATCACCGGGTGGTGGCGGTGATGTGGACCTCGCGGCGCAGCGGGACGGGGTTGGCGAAGTCGTCCCAATAGGAGCTGTAGCGCTCCGCCGTATCGAGGACGCGCAGCACGTCGGCTTCGGGCGCCGGGCTCTCGACTCGTACGATGTAGCGGACCTCGGTGTAGCCCGGTCGCACGTCGTCTGCGACTCCCAGCTCCCCGCGCGCGTCGTAGTCCGCCTGGACCTCGACCTCGAGCGCGTCGAGTGGTACGCGAAGGCGGGCGGCCCACATGCCGTAGCCGACGGCGAGGCAGGAGCCGAGCGCTGTCCGCCCGTACACGCCCGGATTGGGTGCGTCATTCGCGCCACCGTACGTCTCCGGTGCGCCCACCGTCAGCCGCCACGGACCGTCGACGACCTCGCACGCGAGCCCCGGGCCGAGCCGAACCTTCGTGACGGCGGTACCGCGACCCACGGCGGGACGCAGCGTCACCGCTTTCACACTTCGCTCCAACACCTCTCGCACCCGTTCCGCGCCTTCCATAGATTCGTCCTCGCTTCTGGTTCCCAGAAGTTGTCTCACAAAGGGCGCGGCGGAAAGGAGTGTCGATGCGACGTCGTGAGGCACTCGCCAAGCTCACTGGCCGCGAGCAGTACGTCGACGATCTTCCGCTCGATGGCTTCCTCTGGGGCATGACCGTCCGGAGCCCGGCGCCGCGCGGCCGCGTGACCACGGTGCGCTTCGCCAAGGACGTGGATTGGTCCCAGTTCGTCATCGTGGACCATCGTGACATCCCGGGGGCGAACGTGGTCGCCCTGATCGAAGAGGACCAGCCGGTGCTCGCGGCCGGGTATGTGCGACACGTTCACGAGCCGGTCCTGCTGGTGGCACACCCCTCGCGCGAAGCGGTGCGGCGGGCCGTCCGGGCGATCGACATCGTCGTGGCGCCCGAGCCGCCCGCCCTGGACTTTCGGCTCGCGCCGACTCCCGAGCAGATCCAGTACGGACCCGACAACGTCCTCAAGCAGCTGAAGATCGAGAAGGGCGAGGTGGAGCGCGCGCTCGCCCACGCGCCCGTGGTCGTCTCCGGCACGTATGAGACGGGCGCGCAGGAGCACGTCTATCTCGAGACGCAGGGCATGATCGCCCACCTCGACGGCGACGTGCTCGTGGTGAAGGGCTCGATGCAGTGCCCGTATTACGTCGTCAAGGCGTTGCAGCACGCGCTGGCGCGCGATGAGGCCCACGTGCGCGTGATCCAGACGCCCACGGGGGGCGGATTCGGCGGCAAAGAAGAATTCCCGTCGCACATTGCGCTGCACGCTGCGCTCCTCGCGCTCAAAAGCGGGCGCGCCGTGAAGCTCATCTACGACCGCGGCGAGGACATGGCGGCCACCACCAAGCGGCACCCCGCGCTGGTACGCCACCGCACGGGGCTCGCGCGGGACGGCCGCCTGCTGGCGCAGGACATCGAGGTGTTGATCGATGGCGGGGCGTACGTGACGCTGTCGCCGGTGGTGCTCTCCCGCGCCATCATCCACGCGGCCGGACCCTACGCCTGCGATCACGTGCGGATCCGCGGCCGGGCGATGTTCACGAACGCCGTGCCGTTCGGCGCGTTCCGCGGGTTCGGGGCGCCGCAAACGCAATTCGCCGGCGAGCGGCACATGGACGTCATCGCGCGGACGCTCGCGGTCGATCCCGTGGAGCTGCGACGCGTCAATCTCTTGAGAGACGGCCAGACCACCGCCACCGGTCAGGTGATCCGCGACGGCACCGATCGATTGGCCGTGATGGAGCGCGCGCTCGCGCTTTCCCGCTACCACGAGAAACGGGATGAGCACGCGGCATTCAACGCGACCCACGACGTGCGGCGCCGGGGCATGGGCCTGGCGATGTTCTACCACGGCGCGGGATTCACGGGCGGCGGCGAGGTGGCGCTCAAGTCACGCGTACGTGTGGCCGGGCGGGCGGACGGCGGCGTCGAGGTGCTGAGCGCCAACATCGAGATGGGCCAGGGCACCCTGACGGTGTTCACCGAGCTCGCGGCGGCGCGTCTGGGCCTCGACCCCGACGACGTCACGATCGCGCAGGCCGACACATCCCGTGTACCGAACAGCGGACCCACGGTTGCGTCGCGCACCACGATGATCGTGGGCGGCCTGGTCGAGCGCGCGGCCGACGACCTGCGCCGCCGCGTCGGCCTGGACTCCACGGCCCGCGGTGCGACCGTGAAACAGGCCATCGCCCGCTGGCACCGCGAGCATCCCGGCAAGGAGCTGTTCGGCGAGGCGAGCTACGAGAAGCCGCCCGGTATCGAATGGGACGACCAGTCGTATCGCGGCGACGCGTACGGCGCCTTCGCATGGGCCACCTATGTTGCCGAGGTTGAAGTGGACCTGCGAACGTGCGCCACACGCGTCATCGATTTCACGGCCGTGCAGGAAGTCGGCAAGGTGCTGAACCCCACGCTCGCCCGCGGTCAGGTGCAGGGGGGCGTGGTGCAAGGGATCGGCTGGGCACTCATGGAAGAGTGCAAGTGGCGTGAGGGCGCCATGGCCAACAACCAGCTCACCAACTACCTGATCCCTACGTCTGACGACGTCCCCTCGATCCGGGTCGACTTTCTCGAGAATCCTTACCCGCACGGCGCCGGGGGCGCCAAGGGCTTGGGCGAGTTGCCGATCGACGGCCCCGCACCCGCGATCGTGAACGGCGTGGCGGCGGCGACGGGCGCGGATCCGCGGGTGATTCCGCTGACGGCCGAAAGGCTGATGGAACTGATGGAGAGTGCGGAGTTCGGAATGCGGAGTGCGGAGTGATCGACACGTGAGCACGAACTCCGCACTCCACACTCCGCATTCCGCACTCTCCTTCACCTTCTCTCTGAACGGCAGGCAGGTGTCCGTGGAGGTGGATCCTGCCGACCGGCTGCTCGATACCCTCCGCTATCGGCTCGGCCTCACCGGCACGAAGGAGGGCTGCGGCGAGGGCGAGTGCGGCGCCTGCACCGTCTACCTCGACGGACTGCCCGTGAACTCGTGCCTCATCCCGACGTATCAGGTCCGCGATCGGCGCGTGGAGACGATCGAGTCGCTCGATCCCGGTGCGCTCGAGCCTTTCGAGCGGTGCGGCGCGACGCAATGCGGCGCCTGCACGCCGGGCGTGGTGATGACGGCGTGGTGGATCCACGAGCATTCGGAGTTCCTGCAGACGCATACGATCCGCGAGCTCATGGCGGGGAATCTTTGCCGGTGCACGGGATACGACGGCATCGTCGACGCCGTGGCTGATTCGCTGGGGTCAAAGGCCGGGGGAACGGGAAAGGGGAAAGGGGAAACGTGAACGTCTTCCTGCCCTCGACCCTTCCGGAGGCGCTGGACACGCTCGCCCGCGACCCCGCCGCCGTTCCCATGGCCGGCGGGACAGACCTCTTGGTCCACTGGCCGGTCCGGATCGAGGCGCACGACCGTACGTACGTGGATCTGTCGCGGCTCGAGGACCTCAAGCCCCTGACCTGGAAAGCGGACGAGCTCGTGCTCGGCGCGCTGACGACCTATTGGGATGTGATCCGCGACGAGCGCGCCGGCCGGGAGTTCCCCCTGCTGGTGGATGCCGCCCGTCAGGTAGGCGCGATCCAGATCCAGACGCGCGGCACGTGGGCGGGAAACATCGTGAACGCTTCGCCCGCCGCGGACGGCGTACCCCTACTGATGGCCTACGACGCGGTCGTGGTCCTCCAGTCGCTGCGGGGACGTGAAGAAATCCCGCTCGACCGCTTCTACTCGGGCTACAAGGACATGCGGCGCCGCGCCGATCAGCTCGTCGTCGCGATCAGGATCCCGCGACGCCCTTACTCATTCCAGGTCTTCGAGAAGGTCGGCTCGCGGCGGGCCCAGGCGATCGCGAAGGTCGGCCTCGCGATCACGCACTCGAGCGCCGGCTGGCGAGTAGTGGCGGCGAGCGTGGCGCCGACGATTCGCCGCTGCGCCACTATCGAGCGGCTGCTCGAAACCGGCGCGAAGGTCGTGTCCCCGGAGGATCTCTTCCCCGCCATAGGGAGGGACGTCGCACCGATCGACGACATACGCTCGAGCGCCCGCTATCGCACCAGGGTGATGGCGCGAGTGCTCCACCACGACCTGCGCGAGTTCTGGGGTCGCGAAGCGTGAGCGAGACTCGCCGCGCGGTGCACACCGCGTACGTCGGCGCGCACCTGTTCCATGCGGGGGTTCCCGCACACTGGGGCCAGCTCGCGCTCCAAGTGCTGCAGATGTACGCTCCCGACGCGGTCGAGCTCGCGGCCGTGCTCGGTCACCCGTGCGACGCTGACGTGTACGGGCGTTTGACGGACAAGCTCGGACGCGAGCCGATCGAAGACCTGCGCATCGACTTCGAGGACGGTTTCGGTCAGCGGTCTGACGAAGAGGAAGACGACGCGGCGTGCACGAGCGCGGCGATGCTGGCCGGTGACGTCCTGCGAGGAACGGCTGCGGCCTCGTGCGGCATCCGCATCAAAGCGCTCGGAACCGAGCCCGAAAGTCGGGGCGCCCGGGGCGCCCGCACCCTCGACCTCTTCCTGACCACACTGGTCGACGGGTGCGGCGGCACGCTCCCGGTGCCGTTCGCGGTAACATTGCCCAAGGTGGCGAGCGTCGAAGGAGTCAGCAGCCTCGTCCGACAAGTCGAAGCGCTCGAGTCGCGGCTCGACCTGGAGGCCGGGGCAGTCGCCATCGAGCTGATGGTCGAGACCCCGCAGGCGATCATCGCGCCGGACGGGCGCTGTCCGCTGCCCGATCTCGTCGCGGCGGCGCGCGGCCGCTGCCGGGGCGCGCATTTCGGCGTGTACGACTATTCGGCGGCGCTAGGGCTAGCGCCGGCGCAGCACGGCTTGCGCCACCCAGCCTGCGATCACGCGCGGCACGTCATGCAGGTCGCGCTCGCCGGATCGGGCGTCGAGCTCTCGGCGGGCTCGACAAACGTCCTGCCAGTGCCGCCGCACGAGAACGTCGTCCGAGCCTGGCGGCTGCACTTCGAGGACGTGCGACATGCGCTTATGAGCGGCTTCTACCACGGGTGGGATCTCCATCCCGCTCAGCTCGTGACGCGCTACGCGGCGGTGTTCACGTTTTTCCGAGAGGTGGCCGCACCGGCTGCAAACGTCCTCGAGGACCCGGCGGCGACCCGGCTGCGCGCGGATCTACTGGAGCGAGCCCGCGACTGCGGTGCGATGTCCGCCGGGGATGCTACCTGAGCGGCGCCCCCGAGCGAATCCACTTCCCCAACAGCGCCCGCTCGTCAGCCGTCATGCCCGTCAGGTTTCCGAGCGGCATCGTCTGGGCGTCGACGGCGACCGCGAGAATGCGCGGGGCGCTGGCGCGGATCTGGTCCGGCGTGTCGAGCATAACGCCGAGCGGCGCCGCCGGCATGCCAGGCTGAGTCGGCACGCTCGAATGGCACGGCGCGCACCGGCGCGCCACGACCACCCTCACGTCCGCGAACGACGCGACGTCACCGGCCCCCACGGCCGAGGAGCGAGCGCGGGGAGCTGTCGCGACCGCGAGCGCCAAGAGCCCGAGCGCCGCCGCGGGCAGCAGCCAGGCGTTCTGCCGGCCTTGATTCCGCAGGTTGAACCAATGACGGGTCCCCACGCCGATCACCGCGAGAGCCGCCAGTATCGCCCAGTTGAGCGGGTGCCCGTAGGTGGCCGGGTAGTGACTACTCACCATGATGAAAAGCACCGGCAGCGTGAGATAGTTGTTGTGCAAGGATCGGAGCGCGGCCTGCGTGCCGCGCGCAGCGTTGGGCGGTCGACCCTGGGCTAGCGCCGCCACCATCTCCTTCTGCGCCGGGATGATCACCATGAGCACGTTGGCCGCCATGATCGTGCCGATCGCGGCGCCGACGTGGATGTACGCCGCGCGCGGACTCAGCAGGCGGGTCAGCTCCCACGCGAGCGCCGTGCCGAGGAGGAAGAGCAGCGACGCGAGCGCGAGCGGCCGGCTGCCGAGCCCCGAGCGACATAGCGCGTCGTACACGAGCCAGCTCACCACCAGCGTCCCGATTCCAACAGCGATGCCGGCGATCGGAGACAGGTGCCCGCCACCGGGCTCGACGAGAAACGACGCGGCGCCGGCATAATAGATCAACACGAGGAGAAAGAAGCCCGTGACCCACGTCGCATAGGCTTCCCACTTGAACCAATGCAGCATGCCGGGGAGGCGCGGCGGAGCCACGGTGTACTTGACGACGCGATAGAACCCGCCGCCGTGCACCGACCAGAGCTCACCCGCGACACCTGGCTCCGATCGGTCGTCAGATGGAGCGAGCCGGCTGTTCAACCAATTGAAGTAGAACGAGGTGCCGATCCACGCGACACCCGTGATCACGTGACTCCACCGGAGCGCGAGGTTGAGCCACTGGCCGAGATGGGCCTCCACTTCAGCTGCCGCGGTACGTGGTGTAGCCGAACGGGCTCACGAGCAGCGGCACGTGATAATGCTCGGCGTCACGAACGTCGAACATGATCTCGATGAAGGGGTGGAACGACGCGACACCTTGCGCCTTGAAATAGGCGCCCATGTCGAACCGCAGGCGATACGTGCCCGTGGGATTCTCGAGGTCATCTGGCAGGAGGTTCGCCCCCACGCGGCCTGTGGCATCGGTGCGGGCCGTGGCGAGCTCTGTCCACGTCTCGCCGGTGCGACGCGCCAGGGAGACCGCGACGCCGCCCGCGGGCCGTCCCCGCGCGGTATCGAGCACGTGGGTCGTGATTGCCGTCATGAGGCCGCCAGTTTCTCGAGTCGGAGTCGTGTGATCCTCACCTGTTCCCCGGCCGCGATCCGAAGCTCCGTGGCCGGGTCGTTGCCGAGGCGGGCGCGCAGCGCGCCGAGCATGTCCGTCGCGCTCATGCCCGTGGCGCAGATCAGAAACACGTGGCCGAACCGCGCTTCGTACTCCCGATTGCCCTGTGCCAGCGCGGCCCGTGTCTGCTCATCCGCCCTGTTCATGCCCGCTTGCTCGTGTCGCGCCCAGGCATCGATTCCCCGGTCCCCGATCCGCGGATGCCCGCCGAACGCCTCGAGCCAGTCATCTTTGCCAAGCGCCCACCATGCCCGCTCGGCTGCTTCGAAGAGGGCCGCGTCGCCCCCGAATGGTCGCGCCGCCAGCATGGCCTCGACCCAGCGGCGAGACGTACAGCAGCGGGTGAGCGCCGCACGGGCCGCGTTCCCCGACTGTCCGTTCAGGTATTCAGCGGGTCCGGCCGTCCCCACAGCCTCAGCCTCGCCACGCCGCCATCCGGGAAAATGTTCAGCCGCACATGCGTGACCGGAATGCGGGCCTGGCGCGCGATCGGCATCCGGTGGCGCGAATTGGCCCGGAGCGTCGTGCTCGGGACGAGCTCGCGCCAACTCGCGTCGTCACCCGGTCCCGCACCGCCTGCGATGTCGCAGCCCTCGAGGCTTGCGCTCTCCGGGAAATTGCCCTTGAAGTGCGTGGTGTCCAGATCGACGCGCTCGATCACGCCACGCCGGCCGAGCCGCAGCACCACCCAATCGTGCCCGAGCCCGCGGCGCCGCCGTGTCTCCCAGCCATCGCCCATGTCTCGCGACCGGCCGGGCATGATCAGGTTCACGGGCTCGCTGAAGAACTGATCGCTCGTCGCGAGCGGCAAGCCGCCGTGCTCCACGGCGACGAGGTCCACGGTGCGTCCCGCCCGGAGGATCCGCTGCCAGTCGGGGCGCGCCTCGCCCCACACACGCAGCCGGGCCACGCCACCGTCCGGGTAGATGTTGAGTCGCACATGCGTGCAGCGCGCCTGGCTCTCGACCGTGAACCGGTTCTCGGCGTGGCCGGTGAGCGGAGATCGGGCCAATACCTCCGTGAATGCACGATCCAACGTCCGGAGCTGTTTCTTGGCGACGGTACCGCTCAGCGACGCGCCGTCGACGGAACATGCCACCGGATGGTTGCCGCGGAAGTGGTTCGTATCGACCGTGATGGCGCGGATCGCCCCGGGGACACCGAGTTGGATGACGCACCAATCGTACCCGCCCCCGGCATCGCGCCGGCGGCGGGTTTCCCAACCGTCCATCCATTTGCCGCGATCGGTGTACTTGCCCTCGATGAACTCGCCGCGGCCGGGAGCGAGAAGATTCTCCTTCGGCGCGAAGAATTCGTCGCTCGCGAAGAGCGCCTTACCGCCGAGCCGCGCGGAGGCGAGGTCGATCAGATTCTCGTGCATCACCTCTTCCATCTCCCTGTCACCCCTCCCGGAAACGCCCCCGCTTCGTAGACGCTCACTCCTCGCACGAACGTTTGCCTCACCACTCCCGAGAGCGTCATTCCCGCATACGGCGTGATCCGGTGCCGTTGACGGAGCTGCGCGGGATTCACGGTGAACTGTGCGTCGGGCTCGAATACGACGAGATCTGCGTCGCACCCGACTGCTATTCGGCCCTTGCTCCCGAGCCCGGCCAGCCGCGCCGGCGCCTCCGCGAGCCAGCGAGCGAGGTCCGCGAGGCCTCGGCCCCGCGCGCGCGCCCCGGTCCATGTGGCGGCGAGCGACAGCTCGAGCGATGCCACGCCGCCCCAGGCCCGCAAGAAATCGCCCGACTCGATGCACTTGAGCGACGCGGGAGCGGGCGAGTGGTCGCTCGCCACCAGGTCGAGCGCCCCGTCGGCCAGGCCTCGCCACAATCGCTCCCTGGTGGCCCCATCGCGAATCGGCGGCGCGCACTTCCAGGCCGTTCCCCCGTCCACGATCTCCTCCGCGGCGAACGTGAGGTAGTGCGGGCACGTCTCCGCCGTCACGGGTCGACCGGCGCCGCGCGCCGCCTGCACCGCCTCGAGCGTCGCCGCCGCCGAGACGTGCACAATGTGAACCCGGCAACCGGTCTCGCGACAGAGCCGGAGCACCAGGTCCACGGCCTCCTGCTCCGCGGCGGCGGGCCGGGACGCGAGATACGTCGCGTACCGTCGGGGGTCGCTCGCGGACGAGGGCGCGGCCCGCGCGATCGGCCCGGGCAGCTCCGCGTGGACGAGCAAGGGAAGGCCCAGCGGCGCGATGCGCTGCATGGCGCCTCGAAGGTCTGACTCCCCGACGGCGGGAAACTCGTCGATCCCGGACGGCACGAGAAAACACTTGAAACCGCGCGCGCCCGCCCGCGCGAGCGGACCGAGCTCGTCGGCGTTCCCCGGGATCGCGCCACCCCAGAAGGCATAGTCGACGCTCGCACGTCCCTCCGCGGCCCGCGCTTTCAGCTCGAGAGCGTCCACCGTCGTCGTCACCGGGACATTGTTCAGCGGCATGTCCACGATCGTTGTGACCCCACCCGCCGCGGCGGCGCGCGTGGCGGTCTCAAAGCCTTCCCACTCGGTGCGGCCCGGCTCGTTCACATGGACGTGCGTGTCGACCACGCCCGGGAGCAGGGCCGCGGTCCCCACGTCGAAACGCCTGGCCGCGTCTGGCGCCCTCCCATGCTCCGTGACGGCGGTAATCACGCCGCCCGTGATCACCAGGTCGGCGGCACCGACTCCCTGCGGAGTGGCGACACGCGTACTCGAAACGACAAGGTCGGCGTGCACCATCAGGCTGGGCGATCGAACAACTGCCGGATACGGTCGGCCTCCATGAGGAACTGGTCGAGCCCTTCAGAAGGGGGGAGCCGATCGTTTCGCCACAAGAGAAGCTCCTTCCCCGCGCCCGCGACATGTTGCTCGCGGTCCCTCTCGAAGGCGCGCCGCACGTCGGCGGGAAAGAGGGCGCGGACCGCCGCCTCGTTCGGCGCGCGGAGTCGGTAGGCGTCGGAAAACTGCGGAGAGTCGGCGAAATCGATATCCTGGCCACCGAACCACCACGTGGGCTTGGCGGCGGGCGTGAGGATGAAGTCGGGCAGGTCGCGCCGGACGGTCCACAGCACGCCGCCGATCGTGTGTTGGTAGGAGTTCCGAAAGTACCCTGTGGTCCAGCGGTACTCGAACATCATGTAGGGCACATCGCTCCGCTCGCCCGTGATCGTGTAGCACCATTCGCGATCGTAGCCCTCGCCGAACAGGTGGCACGTGCGCGCATGCCGGGCCTCCTCGCCGGGCCGGTCGTGCTCGAAGCGCAGCCCGCGCGCCAGGCAATGCTCCGTGTAATCCCGGGTGCGGCGCCGGTCGACGATGCGCTGATAGATGAACGAACTGGCGGCGGCCACCGCGCCGATCAAGGCCACGCCGACCATCCAGTTTGATGAGAGCGCGAGGGCCATAGGATTGACGACATCCTAACACCCGGCGCCGTTGCGCGCCTGCGCGATGGCTGGGAGTATGGAGCCATGGTACCGCCGCTCGCCCTCCTGCTCTTCGCGCAGCAGCCGTTCTCGCTCGAACCCTGTCGCATCGCGTCCATCGACGCCACCGCGCGCTGCGGTACGTACTGGGTGTACGAGGATCGCGGCCGCGGCGCGGGACGCAAAATCCCGCTCAAGGTGATCATCCTGCCCGCGCGCCGTCCGCCCAGCGCGCCCGATCCGATGTTCGTCGTATCACCAGGAGGGCCGGGAACCACCAACAGCGAGACCGGCGTGGCGCTGGCGTCGGTGGCGGCCTGGCGAGACAATCGGGACGTCGTGCTCGTTGACCTGCGCGGCACGAGCGGGCCCAATCGGCTCGATTGCCGCATGCCCGGCTCCGACGACCATCCCGAGGGCTATCTCGCGAACCTGTTCCCAACCGCGGCGATTCGCGCGTGTCGCGATGCGCTGTCCAAGCGGGCCGATCTGCGGCTCTACAATACGATGCTCGTCGTCGACGACGTCGATGAAGTGCGGGCCGCGCTCGGCTACGAGAAGGTGAACCTGTGGGGCGCGTCCTGGGGAACGCGCGCGGTGCTCATCTATCTGCGGCGTCACCCGGAGGCGGTCCGCAGCGCCATAATCGAGGGCGTCGCGCCGGTCTCTTTCAAGAACCCGCTCCCGCACGCGCGCTCGGCGCAGGGCGCCATTGACTCGCTGTTTCGAGAGTGCGATCGCCAGGCGGCTTGTCACGCGGCGTTCCCCGATCCGAGCCGCGAGCTCGCGGCCGTGGTCGAGCGTCTGAAACAGCGACCGGCGGACGTCACCATCGCGGACTCGGCCGCCCGCGCGCCGATCACCGCCCGCCTGACGTGGCAGCAGTTCGCCGAGGCACTGCGCGTGATGACCTACAATCTCGCGACGGCACGCCGAGTGCCGATGGTGGTGCACCAGGCGTACCTCGGCGACCTCACATCCTTCGTGCGAACCGGCATCGCCTCGAATCGCGGGCTCCGCAGGATCCTGCGTCTCGGCTTCCTGCTCTCCGTGACGTGTACCGAGGACGTGCCGCGCATCGCCCCCGACGAAATCGAGCGCGAAACCGCCGGGACATACCTGGGCGACTCGCGTGTGCGGGAGCAGATCGCCGCATGTGCGGAGTGGCCGCACGGACCGCTGCCCCCAGGCTACGGGGACCCGGTGCGCTCCGACGTCCCCGTCTTCCTTCTCTCGGGCAACGTCGATCCGGTCGCGCCGTCGTATTTTGCGGCCGACGCCGCGCGATATCTGTCACATAGCATCCACGTCATCGCCCCGGGCGCGCACGTGCCGACCGGTCCGTGTATCGACTCGATGGAGCGCGCGTTCCTCGATGCGGCATCCCCCGCCGCAGTCGACACGAGCTGCGTGGGGACGATGGCGCTCCCAGCCTTCGTCACGAAGGACTCGATCTCTTAGCTGCGACGCTCCATCAAGTGGCCCGATCGAACAGCTGCCGGATACGATCGGCCTCTATCAGGAACTGATCGAGCGCCTCGGTCGGCGGAAGGCCACCCTCCCGCCACCAGAGGAGCTCCTTCCCCGCCCCCGCCACGTGCAGCTCGACCTCGCGCTCGACGCTGTGCCGGAGCTCGGGAGTAAACAGCGCGCGGATCGCCGCTTCGTTCGACCCCTGGAGGCGGTACGCATCCGAGAACTGCGGCGTGTCGACGAAGTCGATGTCCTGGCCGCCGAACCAGGCCGCCACCTTGGCCGCGAAGCCCTCTGGCGTCAACATGAACTGAGGCAGGTCGCGCGTGGTGGGCCAGAGCACGGCGCCGATCACGTGCCGGTGGGCACTCCTCCCCGACCCCGTGGTCCAGCAGTACTCGAACATCGTGTACTGCACGTCATCTCGTTCACCGGTGATCGTGTAGCTCCACTTGCGGGCGTGGCCCTGCTCGAACACCGCACACGTTGCCGTATGGCGCGCTTCCTCGCCGGGCCGGTCGTGCTCGAAGCGGAGCCCTCGCGCCATGCAGTGCTCCGAGTACTCCCGGGTGCGGCGACGGTCGACGGCGCGCGCGTACAGGAACTGCCCACCCACGAGCATGACGGCCACCCCGATGAAGATCAGGGGCATGCTTTGCGACGGGATGAAGTCCATGGTCCCACATGGTACGGGAAATCGGGGTACCTTGATAGCAACCCCGTGAAGCAATCCGACGCCCCGGCCGTAGGGGTGTCGGAAATGAAGGGTCTGAATCGTCGTGTTAATGGGTGAGGAGGCCTCCGGAGCCCACGGTTTCCTGACAGCCCGGCCCCCTTCCCCAGACCGCAAACCATTCGGATAATTTTCGGGTCCTATGAAACTCTCTGAAACGTCGATTCGGCGTCCGGTGCTGGCCAGCATGATCTCGGCCGCGCTCGTGCTGTTCGGTGTCATCGGCTACACCCGGCTGTCGGTGCGGGAGCTCCCGGATATCGATCCTCCGGTCATCTCGGTGTCGACCACGCTACCGGGCGCCAACGCGCAGGTGGTGGAAACAGCGGTGACCGATGTGCTCGAAGAGGAGCTGTCCACGATCCAGGGCCTGCGCACGCTCTCGAGCTCCTCGGCGGAGGAGAACAGCGACATCACCCTGGAGTTCAACCTCGACCGGCCCGTCGACGTCGCCGCGCAGGACGTACGCGACAAGGTTTCGCGGGTCCGCGGGCGGCTTCCGGTCGACGTGCTCGAGCCCGTAATCGCGAAGCAATCAGCCGACGCGCAACCATTCTTCTGGCTGGCGCTCAGTAGCGACAACTACGACCTCATGCAGCTCTCCGACGTCGCGGATCGGCTCGTGAAGGCGCCGCTGCAGAGCCTCCCGGGCGTCGGCAGCGCCGGCATCTTCGGGGAGCGGCGCTACTCGATGCGGGTGTGGGTGGAGCCCGACGCCCTGTCGGCCCGCGGGCTCACCGTGCAGGACGTCGAGAACGCGATCGTGTCGCGCAACGTCGAAATCCCCGCGGGCCGGATCGAATCGACCCGGCGCGAGTTCTCGGTTCGCTCGCTGGGCGAGCTCAAGACGCCGCGGGAATTCGGTGAGTTGGCTGTCGCCAGCCAGGGCACTCAGCTGGTGAAGCTCAAGGACGTCGCGCGGGTCGAGCTGGGGCCTGAGGACGATCGGTCGATCTTCCGCTACAACGGGTCGCCGTCCGTCGCGATCGGCGTGGTCCGGCAGTCCAAGGCGAACCTCATCGACGTCGCGCGCAACATTCGCGAAGCGCTGCCCAGCATCCAGCAGACCTTGCCGTCGGGCGTGAAGCTCCAGGCCGCATACGACGGATCGCAGTTCGTCACGCACTCGATCAACGATGCGCGTCTCACGTTGCTCATCGCGGCGATCCTCGTGGTATTGATCATCTTCGTCTTCCTGCGCAACCTGCGGGCGACGGTGATCCCCGGGCTCGCGATCCCGGCGTCGATCGTGGCGACGTTCGCGATCATGTATTTCCTCGGCTTCTCGATCAACAACTTCACGCTGCTCGCGCTCACGATCGCCATCGGCATCGTGGTGGACGACGCGATCATCGTGCTGGAGAACGCCTTCCGGCACCAGGAGGAGCTGCACGAAGCGCCGGAGCTGGCTGCGGTGAACGGCACCAACGAGATCGGGTTCGCGGTCATCGCGACCACGATCGCCCTCGTCGCGGTATTCACACCACTGGGATTCCTACGTGGCACCGCGGGCCGACTCCTCAGCGAGTTTGGCATCGCCGTGGCTGGCGCCGTGGTCATCTCGGGGTTCGTGGCCCTCACCTTGACCCCGATGCTCTGCGCCAAGATCCTCCGCATGTCGCATTCGCATGGTCAGCTGTTCCAGATGTTCGAGCGCGGCTTCAACGCGCTGGCGGAGCGGTACGCTGGGCTGCTCAGGCGGGCGGTCAACCACCGCGCCGCGGTGCTGCTCGGGACGTTGGCGGTGGTGACCGTGTCGGTTTTCGTCTTCCTTCTCTTCCCACCGACTCGCCTGCAGAACGAGCTGATCCCCGAGGACGATCGTGGGTTCTTCCTCGTGGTGGTGCGTGGACCTGAGGGTGCGTCGCTCCCCTACACGGATGGCTACGTGCGGCAGGTCGAGCAAATCATCGGCCATACTCCCGATGTCAACGGGTACTTCACGATCGTCGGCGGGTTCGCCGGAGGGGTGAACAGCGCGTTCATCGGCGTCATCCTCAAGGACTTTGCCGAGCGCCATACGAGCGTCCAGCAAATGATCGGAGGGCTGTTCCCCCAGCTCATGGGGATCTCCGGCGTCTTGGCGTTCCCGTACGCGCCCGGAGCAATCGGGTTTTCGCAACCGATCCAATACGTCGTGCAGAATCAGGATTTCGCGAAGCTCCAGCAGATCATGGGACCGTTCGTGCAGCGCGCGCAGACGGTCAAGGGCCTCGTGAACGTCCAGACCGATCTCTACGTGAACAAGCCGGAGCTGCGGGTCACGTTCGATCGCGATCGCGCCGAGGATTTGGGCGTGCCGGTGCGCGACGTCGCGTCGGCGCTCCAGACGTTCCTTGGCGGCCGCCGGGTCAGCACATTCACGCGCAACGACAAGCTGTATTACGTGATGGTGCAGCTCGATCCCAAGGATCGCGCGACGCCGAGCGACATGCGGGGGATCTACCTCCGCGGCAAGGGTGGTCAGCTGGTCCAGCTGGACGCCCTCGCCAACGTCCAGGAAGGCGTGGGCCCGAGGCAGATCAACCACTTCAATCGCGTGCCGTCCTTCACGCTGTCGGCGTCGCTCATGCCGGGGTTGGCGCAAGGCGAGGCCCTCGACTCACTCGATGGTGTGGCGCGCCAGGTGTTGCCGCCCGGCAGCACGACGGCGCTCGCGGGCGAGTCCCGGGAGTTCCGCGAGAGTGCTGGCGCGTTGTACTTCGCGTTCGGCGTCGCGCTGCTCGTCGTGTTCATGGTGCTGGCATCACAGTTCGAGTCGATGGTGCACCCCTGGACCGTGCTCCTTGCGGTGCCGCTCGCGATTACCGGGGCGCTGGCGACCCTGAAGTTCGTGGCGGTGCTGCAGCCGACGCTTGTGGGGCGCCTGCTCCACTTCTCCGGCGCCACGATCAATCTCTACAGTGAAATCGGCATGATCTTGCTGATCGGCTTGGTGAGTAAGAACTCGATTCTGCTCGTCGAGTACACCAACCAGCTGAAGGCGCGCGGGCTCGACGCCGTCTCGGCCGTTCTCGAGGCCGGTCGGATTCGGCTGCGCCCGATTCTCATGACGTCGGTCGCGACGATCATGGGCGCGGTACCGGTCGCGTGGGGAGTGGGAGCCGGCTCGGCAGCCCGCAGGCCGCTCGGATACGCGATTGTCGGCGGCGTGTTTTTCTCGACGGCCCTGACGCTGTTCGTCGTGCCCGTCGCGTACCTCGTGTTGCCATCGGTGGTTGCATGGCTCGCGAACCTGTTCCGTCGGCTGGGGCGCCTGGTGTTCCGCAGGCGCGAGCACGGACCGGTGGAGGCCGACTGATGCTGGCGCTCCTTGCAGCACTCCAGTTCCAGCTGCAGGCTCCGTCGTTGGCGGCCGCACGGGACGATTCGTTCCCGACGGTGACGTTGACCGAAGCGCTGCGGCAGGCCACCGGGCTCGATCCGAGCTATGTCGCGGCGGTGGGACAGGTAGACAACGCCAGGTGGGCGCGCCGCGCCGCGTTCAGCACATTCCTGCTCCCCGCGGTGGCAGTCGAGACCGATGCGACGAAGAACCTGCCCGCGTTCTTCAACTTCGGAACCCTGCGGCCCGAGTCATACGCCGTCTCTGCGCAGGTGACGGCACGGTTCGACCTGTTTACGGGTGGACAGAAGGTCGCGGAGCTTACGCGCTCCGCGGCTGTGCTCGACGCAGCCCATGCCGGGGAGCTCCAGGCGCGATTCAATGCCGCCTTCTCAACCGAGGCGACGTACTACGCCGTGGTCTCGGATGCCGAGCTCTTGCGCGTCGCACGAGAGCGGGCGCAGCGCGCGGAGCAGCAGCTGGGGGTGGCCCGCGCGCGGGTCGTGTCGGGTGCGGCGGTGCAGACGGACTCACTGCAGCTGCGCCTCGAGCTGAGCAAGGCGCAGGTGGGGCTGTTGGTGCAGCAGACTGCCTTACGGGTGGCGCGCTTGTCGCTCGGGAGCCGGATCGGCGCGGCCGGGCCGGTGGACGCGGTGCCGCTGGATAGCGTCCTGCCCGCGACGCCACCGCTGACGCTCGATGCGGCGGTGGAGGAGGCGGCGAACCAGGGGCCGTCCTACCGGCAGGCGCGCGCTTTGGAGCGGGCGGCCGCCGCGGTGTTCCGGGGCCGGCTGGGCACATACCTGCCCCACGTCAGCTTGACGGGGGTCGGGATCGGGTACTCGAACAGCTTCTATCCGAAAGCCGCGAAGTTCACCCAGCTGACGCTCACAGTCACGCTCCCGATCTGGGACAACTTCCAGCGCCAGACGTTCATCAGCCAGGCGCGGGTGAGCCGGGATATCTTTCGAGCGGAGCGCGATTCGGCCGAGCGCTCGATTCGTCGCGACGTGACGGCCGCCTACGACGGCTATGTGACGGCGCGCGCCGCCGCCGACATCGCCGCTCAGGCCGTGGCGGTCGCCCGGGAGTCCTACCGGGTCCAGCAGAGCCGCTACAAAGCGGGCGCGTCCACCATCCTCGACCTTCTGAAGGCGCAGTCCGATCTCGACGACGCCGAATCCGGGCTGGTAGCGGCGCGGTACGCGGCGCGATTGGCGCTCGCCGGTCTCGAAACGATTATAGGCCGGCGGCTATTTCCCGAACAGGAATACCGGTGAGCTTCATGACCACGACTCGTAATGCGTTTTGGATGTTGGCGGCGCTCGCACTCGCGGCAACCGCCTGCAAGAAGGGGAAAGCTGGCGCCGCCGCGGCGGGAGGTGGCGGAGCCGGAGGACCCCCGATGGGCATGCCCGTTGAAGTCGTCGTTGCCCGCACGGACACGGTGCGCGACGAGATCGCCGCGACCGGACAGATCGAAGCGATGCAGTCGATCGACCTCCGCCCCGAGGTGGACGGCCGGATCGTCGAGTTCTTGATCCGTGAGGGGCAGGAGGTCGACCAGGGCACCCCGCTGTTCAAGGTCGACGACGCGCAGCTCAAGGCCCAGGTGGCGCAGCTCGCCGCCCAGCGCGATCTGGCCCAGCAGGCCCTCGCGCGCGCCAAAGAGCTGGCCCAGCAGAACGCCTCGTCCGCGGCCGATCTCGAGCAGGCCGAGGCGTCGGCGCGGAGCGCGCAGGCGCAATTCGACCTGCAGAGTATCCGGCTCGAGCGCACCACGGTGCGGGCGCCCTTCGCGGGCGTGGTGGGACAGCGCTACGTGAGCCTGGGCGACTACGTCAACACCGATACCAAACTGGTGTCGCTGCACACCGTGAACCCGCAACGCGCGGCGTTCCAGGTGCCCGAAAAGTTCGCGCGCCAGCTCCGTCCCGGTCAGGCCGTGACGTTCCGGGTCGCGGCGATCCCCGGCCGCGAGTTCACCGGTGACGTGGACTTCGTGGACCCGGTCGTGCAGCTCCCCGGACGGACCATCATGGTGAAGGCCCGCGTCCCCAATCCGGCGCGGTTGCTGCAGCCCGGGATGTTCATCGAGGCTCATCTCGTCACGGCGGTGCGGCCGCAGGCGGTGGTCATCCCCGAGGACGCAGTGGTGCCGGCCGAGGGGTCGAGCTTCGTCTGGGTCGCGGCTGGTGGGAAGGCGGATCGGCGGAAGGTCGATCTCGGCGTGCGGACACCGGGATTCGTGGAAATCCTCGACGGCGTCAAGGCGGGGGAACAGGTCGTGACTGGCGGCGTCGAGCTACTGGCGCCTGGCGCGCCCGTGATGCCTAAAGTGGTGGAGCGCCGCTCGCCGTCGGCGCCCGCACCCGCAGCCGCCGACGGGCACTAGGTCAGGCCGAGCCGCTGTCTGAGGTGTGACTCGACGCTGGGGGTGATGATGCCGCGCTTCAACGCGTCCGCGAGCGCGGCGGTCACGGCGGCGCGGTCGGCATCGAGCGTCTGCTCGCGCAACTCCCGGATCACTCGCGCCAGCCGGGTGTCGTAATCTCCCGACTTCAGCCCTCCGGCGTCCATTTCCTTCTTCAGTTTCTCGAGCTCTTTCACGAAGCGCTGGAGCGCGACCGGTGCCATCGGAGTCTCCCTGGAAATGTGATTCTGCGCACCAATATAGCCTCAGACGAACCCTTTGGTTTTGACTTCGGATGAGGACGTCATTAGCGTCGGTGATTCTCCAATCGGGAGCGCAATGGTAAAGGAACCGGGGTGGTCGGCTCGTTTGGCGCCGTATAAGGGGCCCGTGCTTTGGCGCAGTATCTGGCAGCTGGCGAGCGCGGGTGCGCTCTTCGCCGGTGCCTGGGCCCTCATGTATGAGAGCCTCCGCGTCGGTTACTGGCTCACGCTCCTCCTCGCGCTGCCCGCGGCCTTCTTTCTGGTGCGCCTCTTCATCATCCAGCACGACTGCGGCCACGCCGCGTTCTTCAAGTCGGGGCGCGCCGCCGATATCGTGGGCTCGATCCTCGGCGTGCTGACGCTGACGCCATACCACTATTGGAAGAAAACCCACGCACTCCATCACGCCACCTCCGGTAACCTCGAGCACCGGGGGTTCGGCGATATCGATACACTCACGGTGGACGAATACCTCAAGCGCTCGCGCTGGGGGCGGTTCAAGTACCGCGTCTACCGGCATCCGGCGGTGTTGTTCGGCGTGGGGGCGGTGCTGCATTTCTTCGTCCGGCACAGGATTCCCAGCATCGTGCCGCGCGAGTGGACGCGCGAGCGACGCAGCATCTTCTGGACTGACGTCGGATTGCTGGGGTTGGTCGTGGTGTTGGGACGGCTGGTCGGGTTCGGACCGCTCCTCCTCGTGCATCTCCCGGTTTCCCTGCTCTCCTGCGTCATCGGCGTGTGGCTGTTCTACGTACAGCACCAGTTCGAGCCGACCTACTGGGAGCACGACGAGCACTGGGCCTACGACGCCGCGGCGCTCCAGGGCAGCTCCTACTACCAGCTTCCGAAGCTGCTGCAATGGGCCACGGGCAGCATCGGGCTGCATCACATCCACCACCTGCTGCCGCGGATCCCGAACTACCGGTTGCAACGGGTATTGGACGACCACCCCGAGCTGCGCAAGGTTCCCACGCTCTCCCTGCTCGAAAGCTTTCGGTGCGTGCGGCTGACGTTATGGGACGAGCGGCGCCGCAGGCTGGTGCCGTTCGCGGCGGCGCGGGAGCTCGACGCGAGCCCCCGGGGGAGCTAACGGAGCAGATTGCGGGCGGCTATGTTGATGGCGGGAGGGTGCGAACCACGATGGTCGAAGCGGCTCCGCAGCAAACCCTGGAACACGCAGCCTTTCTCCGCCGCCTAGCCGAGGCGGGCCCGGGGTCTCCCCAGGCACGGCTCGGGCACGGCGCGTTTCTCACGCTCCGGCTCGTGGACATGCTCGACCCGGCGGAGCGACGCGTGCGCCCGGATGTGTTCGGGTACCAGCTAGCGGCCATGGATCGCGTGTGCCGCGAGCTTCCCGGAGACTCTACGGAGACGGCCCATCTCATCGGCTTAGTGCGAGCTACGGCGGACGCCTTCCGTTCCCGCGATTCGCAGCTGGTTGTGCCCGCCTTGCTCGCGTACGCGCATTACCTCGAGGACGAGCTCATGTTGTCAGAGGCGCTCGATGTGCTCGGGACCGCTGTGCAGGTGGGCGGCGAGGCATTGCGAGCGTCGGACCGGGTGGCCAGTCGCCTTCGGATGGCGCGCGTGCTGCGCAAGCTGAACGAGTTCGATGCAGCGGAAGTCGCATACGAGGAGGCTGGCACGCTGGCGGCTGCGGGGGGAGATCGGCATTCGGAGCTCCTCAGCAGAATCGGCCGAGCCCGCACGGTTATGGGGCGAGGGAATCTGGTTGAAGCCGAGCGGCGCATACGGGGCGTACTGCTGGACGCGGACCAGTACGGGGACCGCGATGCACAAGCTCGTGCCCATCAGGAGATGGCTATCGTCCTGAGCATTCGCGGCCAGCCAGCTGACGCGATTCCGCACGAATGGCTGGCGTTCACACTGTATGAGGACGACCCATCACGGATGCGTGTCCTAGTGGACCTTGGGATCATGCTCCTGATCGTGGGCGAGGTTGACGCCGCAGAACGCGCGTTGGAGGAAAGCGTGCGGCACGCGACGAGCAAAGAGGTCGTCGACGCCGCCCTGATTGAGCTAATGCATTCTGCTTCGTATCGCCGCGATCGAGTCGGCTTCGAGCGGTGTCGAGAGCGGTGTGAAGCCCGAATGGCGCAGATGCCGGCAAACATGCTCGCGGACTTCACCTTGAAGGCCGCCATCGGACGGGCCCGATTCGGACAGTTTGATCGCGCAGATGCCCTGTTGGCGACCGCCCTTCAGATTGCCGAGGGCGCGGAATTGCATGAAGCGGTTTTTCGTATCGAGCGCATCAAGAACGGGCTACGCGACTGCCGGCATGCATGGACTGTGTCCCATGACGGAGCCGCGGAGCCCGAGTTCCTGAACGCATCTGTTCGCGAGGTATCCAACGCCCTCGCGTACCTCGTGACCTGACCTGTAGCTGCTTAGTTGGTTTGGCTTAGTGGCACGTGTTGCTACCGACGTAGTCGCAGCCATGCGGCTGGGGCCCCGTAGCGTCGGCACACGCCGAAGCGCCGAGCGCGAAGGACACGACGAGCAACGCGACGAGAGTGCGAATTGTGCGGGACATGCAAACCTCCGCGAAGGTGTGAGGAGACGAGTGGCCGGTTGCAGCGCAGCTAAGCTCGTCCGAGCGAAAGGGGTTGTTTAGGGCGTTTTCGCGACATCGGGGGGCGTTTTTGCGACACTTATGCTCGTTCTAGCGGCTGTCCCCGAGGTCCAACACCACAAGCTGCGCCGTGCCATTGCGGCACGGTTCCCCGTGGTCCATGCGCGAACCTGGGACGAGGCGCTCACGGCTATCCGAGCCCGCCCCGTCGAGTTAGCCGTCGTCGATCCGTTGCTCTCCGGAACTGCCAGCGCTCAGGAGATCGAGCGGCTGCGGCGGCTGTTCCCCTCTCTGCCGCTGCTCCTGTACACGAGCCTTTCGCCCGCCACCGCCAGCGCCTTCCTTGCGCTCGGCCACGCCGGGATCCGCGAGGTGATCATCTTCCGCCACGACGATCACCCGAGCCGCCTGCGCGAGCTCCTGGCGCAGGAAGAGGCGCGGTCCACCTCGCGGCAACTCCTCGATCAGGTCGCTGCCATCCTGGCGCCCCTCCCGAGCGAGCTGCGCTGGGTGCTCGAGGAAGTCCTGCGCTCCCCGGCGGAGCTCCAGACGGTGCAGCAGGTGGCGGCGCGCGCCCGCGTCGACCGGCGCACCTTCGAGCGCTGGTTCGCCCGCTTGGGATTGCCGTCCCCGCGGCATTTCCTCGCCGTGGCCCGCGTCCTGTACGCACACCGGCTGCTGCAGGACCCGGGGTTCACCATCGAGGACGTCGCGCAACGCCTGGGGTACGCGCAGACCAAGACCCTGCAGCTGCACGCGCGCTCGTACCTGGGCCTGACGGCCGGGGAGATGCGCATCACGCTCGACCCCGCGGAAGCGCTCGAGCGCGTAGCGCAGGGCTTCCTGCCGGTACGGCGGGCGCACGCCACCGCGTCGTGAGCGCACAGCCCTTCACCGTCCTGATCGTCGAGGACGAGGCGGCACTCCGCCGCGTGCTCGAGCGCGCGCTCGAGCGCGACGGGCACCGCGTGCTGAGCGCCGCCAGCGCGGAGACCGCCTATGACCTGCTCACCTCCGAGCGTGCCGACGCCGCACTCCTCGACGTGCGGCTCCCCACCATGTCCGGCCTGGCACTGTATCTCGCGCTGATCCACCGGTCGCCGGCGCTCGTCGGCCGCATCGCGATCATGACCGGTGATGCCGAAGCGGAGAACGTGCGGGCATGGGTCGAGCGCAACCCCTGCAAGGTCTTGCGCAAGCCGTTCGATCTCCGTGAGATCATCGACTGGCTGCGCACCGTGCTGGAAGTGCCAAGCCGCGAACGCGGCAACGCGTAGGAATGGCCGACAAGACGCTCGAGAAGTTACGGTCTTTGCTTAAGACCTTCGACGAGCGCTTCGCCAAGGCTCAGGGCGCAGCCAAGTCGACGCATGATGAGGGCGAGCGGCGCCGCCGGGCCTGCGGCGGTCGGCTACAAACCGTCGTGCGCGCCGTCCTGCAGACATTTGCCATCGAGCTCCGCAACTCCGGGCATCAGGCGTCCGTCGAAGATCACACCGACACGGCGGACGCCTACCCGAGCGTGTCGCTCTCCTTCACGCCCCGCACGGCCGCGGGGACGGCGCTCGCGTCCATGCTCGCGTTCAAGTGCGACCCGCGCCGCGGGATCGCGGTCGCCCGCGACGTGCGCGTGCCCACCACCAAGGGGCGCGTGGTCTCCACCAGCACCGACCGGCTGGGAACGATGAAGGTCGAAGGGGTGACCACGGAGTGGGTGGAGACCAAGGCCCTGAGCTTCATCGAAGAGGTGCTCAAGGCCAATTAACGCCCGCTCGTGTCCCAGGCCTCCGTGGGCACGTCCGCCGGGGGCGCGAGCGACTGCAGATACGTCACGAGCTTCCAGACGGCGTCCGACGAGAGGAGCAGGCCACCGTACGCCGGCATGCCGTGCGGCCGGCCGTAGTAGATCGACTGATAGATCGCGCCGTCCGAGCCGCCGAAGCGCCAGCGCCCGTCCGCCAGGCTCGGCCCGACCCAGCCGGTCCCTCCACCTCCATGACAGCCGTCGCAGTTCATCGCGCTGAAGATCACCTCGCCCTGCGCCGCCGAGGCGCGATCGCCCCGGTATGGGTTCTGGAGGGTCGCGCCCGCCGGCGCGACACCGCCCGCGAACACATGCTGCCCGTACGTCACGGCCGGTGCCGCCGCCGCGGGACCGCCCCCCCGGCAAGCGGTGATGAGCGCGAGCCCGGCGACGAGCGATCTCACAGACCGAACAGCCATACGATGCCGCCCTGACTGGTATGGCGCGCGATGTCGGGTGAGAAGTCCGCCGGCGGCCGCACGTCCGCGGGATCGTCCGAGCGGACGTCGCCCGCCAGGAGGAACCAATCGCCACCGATCCCCGCGTACACGGCCACGTACTGCTTGCCGTCAGCGCCGGTGAAGCTGATCGGATTGCCGACCACGCCGGAGCCTACCTTGAATCGCCAGAGCACGCGCCCGGTCTTCGCGTCCACCGCCTTGAACCAGCCATCGAGCGTACCGTAGAACACCACGTCGCCCGCCGTCGCGAGCACGCCGCTCCACACCGGGTAGCGCTCTTTGATCTCCCATACTCGGCGGGCGCGCACGGCGTCCCACGCGATGAACGCGCCCAGATTCCCCCCCCCCCCCCCCCCCCCGCCCCCGCCCGCTCCGGCATGATACGGCGTCGTGGCACCGATGAAGGGCGTACCGGCGATATAGGTCGCCTGGGCCGCGAGATAGTCCATGCACATGTTGTTGGTCGAGACGTAGAACAGGCCGGTGCGCGGGGAATAGGCCGCGGGCGCAGCGGGAGTCTTGCCGCCCTCGAGCGTGGGACAGATGTGCTTGACGGTGCCGCGCGAGGCCCCGGTGAGCTTCGTCAAGTCGAGCACCGGCCGGCCCGTGACCAGATCTATGCGCCGCGCCCAGTTCACCTCGACGAACGGCTCGGCCGAGAGCACTTCGCCGGTGGCCCGGTCGAGCGTGTACGCGAAGCCGTTCTTGTCGAAATGCACCAGCGCCTTGCGGCGTCGCCCCTTGATCGTCAGGTCGACGAGGATCATCTCGGCGTTCGCGTCGTAATCCCAGCTGTCGTGCGGCGTGAACTGATACGCCCACACCAGCGCCCCGTCCTCCGGGCGACGCGCCAGGACGCTCGCCGTCCACTTGTTGTCCCCCGCACGCTGATCCGGATTGTACGGTCCCGGATTCCCCACGCCGTAGTACACGAGATCGAGCGCGGGGTCGTAGGACATCCAGCCCCACACCGGTCCGCCGCCTCGCCGCCAGACTTCCGCCGGCCACGTGGTGACGGCCAGGTCTGCCCCCTTGTCGTAGAACGGCCGGAAGGTGCCGGGCTTGGCCAGCACCTGGGAGTCCGGACCGATGTTGTAGGCGGTCCACGCGATGCGACCGGTCGCCAGGTCCAACGCCTTCACCCAGCCGTGGATGCCGAATTCCCCGCCCGAAGCGCCGACGATCACGCGGTCCTTCACGACAAACGTCGCCACGGGCGTGGTCTCGCCCTGTGCCAGGTCGGCGATCCTGGTCTGCCACACCTCCTTGCCGCTCGCCGCGTCGATCGCGACGGTGCGGCCATCGAGCAGATTGTAGACCACCTTCCCGTCCGCGTAGAACGCCCCGCGATTGATCGCATCGCAGCAGGCGATCCCGACGGCGTTAGGATCGACGTTGGGACGATACTTCCATTTGAGCGGATAGCCGTCTCGCGTGAGGTCGAACGCGTACAGCACGTTGGGATACGGCGTGACCACGTACATCGTGTGGCCCACGACCAACGGTTGCCCCTCGTGACCACCCAGGACGCCCGTGGAAAACGTCCACACGGGTCGCAGGCGTCCGGCGTTGGCCGCCGTGATCTGGGCCAAGCCACTGTAGCGGGTGGCGCTGTAGTCTTTGGCGGGCATGGTCCACTGCGCGTCCTGCGAGGCTGCTGGAACGGGCGCGGCACCCGACCAGAGCGCGAGGAGCAAAACCCTTCTCACGCGACGTCCTTACGCACCATCCGTCCGACGATCACGGTGATGTTGTCGCTGCCGCCGGCGTCGAGGGCGTCCTGCAGCAGATTCTCGCAGGCGCTCTTCGCCGAGGTCATCGAGCGGAGCCGCTCGCGGATCCGCTCGTCCGGCACGTGTTTGGTGAGCCCGTCCGAGCACAGGAGTCCCACGTTGTTCCAGTCGTTCAGCATGGAGGTGACGACCGGCGCCGACTCCGGCCCGCCCAACGCGCTCGAGAGCACGTTAGCCAGCGGCGTACGCACCGCTTCACTCCGCCGGAACACCCCGCGATCCACCAGATCCTGCGCCAGCGTCTGATCGCGCGACAGCTGGATCAGCCGACCATCGCGGAGCAGATAGCAGCGGCTATCGCCCACTTGGAGGATGTAAAAGCGGGGCCACACCCCGATCCACATGGTGAGCGTGGTCGCCATGCGCTCGAGCGCCGAGTCGCCCGCCCGCCGCTCCAAGATATCGGTGTGGACCCGATGGGCTGCGACCTCGAGCGCCCGCGTGAACATCTGCTCGTCGCTCGGGTCGGCGGCGTAGTAGCAGTGCGTGGCGTTCGCCACGTACTCGGTAATCGCCTCGACCGCGAGCCGGCTCGCTTCCTCCCCTCCCCCGGTGCCGCCGACGCCGTCGGCCACCATCGCGAGGAACGCCAGACGCTCGGCTTCCTTCGGCCCCACGCTCACGCTCGGCAAACTCGTGAGCAGGACCTCCATGTGCTTATTCAGCGAGCCGATCAGGAAGTGATCCTGATTGGTGCGGCGGACCTTCCCGGGGTGCGTGAGCCCGTAGACGTCGATCTCATCGTCGCGCGGTCTGCGGTCCGACGCGGTCGGCGCGGTCAACTCGGCGGGAGGGGGGGACCCCACGGTAGGAGATCGACGCGTGGTCACCCCGACAATACTGGCGTGCTTTTCGCCTCGGCGCAAAGCGCCCGGGGCGCGTCTTCAGGAGCCCGGCGTCCCCCCGCGCGCCGCCGTGAGCTTTGTCTGCTGCTCGGCCGACAACACGTTTTTGATCTGGATGAGGAGCGTGATGTGCGCGCGCTTCACCTCGCGCTCGACGCCGAGCAGCTCGTCGACCTGCGCCAAGGCAGCCGCCTGATCGACCGCCGGCTTGTCGAGCAGGGCCGCGAGGCGATGCGTCTGCTCCTGCATTCGCCATTGCAGGTCGACGACCTTCGTTTGAAATTCCTGAATCGCTTTGGTGATGCTCGCGCGCTGCTCAGCGCGCAGCGCGATGTCCTGCTGATGCTGCATCACGAGCTCAGGCGGAAACAGCACCCGGGCAAGCGGATCGTCGGCGGGGGACGGAAGCTGGGGCCCCTGAACCGGCTGTTGTGCAGCGGCAGCGACACCCAACACCAGCGCGAGGCCGATGGCGAACAAGGTCTTCATAGAGCCCTCCGGTTGAGGCTCACCCGGCCGAGTCGCGGCACCGTGCGCAGCAGCTCGGCGCCGGGGAGCTTGAGCAGGAAATCCGTGGGTGCATGGACCCGCACCCCGGCGAGGTCGACCGGCGTGGGATGCCCGTGCCGCACCGTGAGAATGGCGACGAACGCGATCAAGACGAGTGCTGCCGCCAGGAAACCGACGTCGCGCCGGCCTGAGCGGGGACGAGTGCGAGCGGCGGCGAGCACCCGACGGAATTCAGGAGCGCCCGCGGATTCCTCTCGCCGCAGGGCGGCGAATCGTTCTCGAAGCTCGTGCTCGTCGCGGTCGATCATGCGTGCGCTCCGTCCAGCCATTTCCTGAGCGCCGCCTTGCCGCGCTCGTAATGGGTTCGGGCCGTGCCGAGCGAGATGCCGGCGACGTCCGCGGCCTCCGCTATCGACAGGTCCTGATAGAACACCAGGTACAGCACCTCGCGCTGCCGGCGCGGCAGACGGCCGAGGGCCGCGAGCAGGCGGCGAGACGTCTCCGCCTGGACGACCGCCGCGCCGGGATCGGGCCGCCCATCCGCTGCCGATCCCAGCAGGGACAGCGGCCAGATGCGCCACAGAGCATTCCGGCGCCGCTGCTCCGCCGCCGTGCGCCGCACCACCGAAAAGAACCAGGTGCGAAAGCTCGCCCGCCCATCGAACCGGGCGCGCCCGTCCAGCACCTTCAAGTAGCTCGCCTGAAGGACGTCCTCCGCGGCCAGGCGATCGCTCCCACAGCACGCGACCGCCCATCCGAAAGCCGCGGGATGCAGTCGCTCGAGCTCGACCTCAAGGGCTTCGGGAGGGGGGGACATCGCGCGCTCGGGAATGTCTGCAATTAGTGTCTCGGAAAGGGAACCTATATGACAGCCGCTGCCCCGCCGAGACGCTGGGGGAGAGGGCCGGCTCAGCGAATCCGGATGATGACGAGCCGGGGCACGACCGAGGTCGCGATCGGGCCCCCCCCCGCCCGAAAGTCCAGGGCGAAGGCGGAACTTAGGGGACTTTGCACGATGTCGACGTAGAACCCCGACCCACCATGCAGATAGCCCGCGATGTTCACCCGGGCTCCGCCGTCGATCGGCGGGGTCAGCGGGAACGCTTGGGGAAAATCGACGGGATCCTGTGCGTTGAATGACGCGAACACCTGCCGGAAGGACCACGACCGATAGAATAGGCCCGCGGGCGGCGCGAAGCCCGGGAGGTCGGAGACCCAGTTCGCAAGCGCCCAGCGGGTCGCGGTCGTGGTGAAGGGCACCCCGGTCTGCGCCGCGACATTGTCGGTGCCCGTGAGCGTCGTCTGCTCCAGCTTGTTCGTAATCGAATCGCCGAACTGGTCCGCGAGGTACCGCGCGTACAGCCAGCCCGCCCCGAAGTCCGCGATGACGGTGTCGCTCGCCTGGAGCAGGAAGTGATCACCCGGGTCCGAGAGATAGGTGTACGCGTTGTCCAGGTCGGGGAACACGTAGTTTTCAAACGTCGTCGAGTCCGGGAGGAAGCTCCGCCCACCGAGCTCCTCCGCCAGGGACGACAACGCCTCGTCGAGCCAGAGATCTTCCAGGTTCCCGCCGCGCAGCAAGACGTGCTGGTTGAAGCTGATCACGTGCTGCAGCTCGTGCAAAAACGTACCGGGCAGGAAGGATTCCACGTCGGCGACCGTGTGAATACAGCTCAGCGAGCCGTTCGGATCGGCGACGATGGTATAGAAGATCTCCCCGTCGTTGTGCTGCGCCGCTGTCGCCGGATCCAGGTCCGCAGGATCGAAGAACCCCGCCACGAATCCCGCGGCCTGGCACTCGGCGGCGCTCACGAGAGCGTTGACGAGGGGCGTCATCAGCGCGATGACGACGCCGTTCGAGTCCACGTCCGATACGCTGCCGAACGCGGCTGTCTCGACGGCGTAGACGTGCGTGTCGAACACCTGCCGCAGCGAATCGACCTGCGCGGAGTCGAGCCCGTTTGGGGGCGCCAGCGTGTCGACATAGACGGCGACGTGGGCGCCGACCGAGAGGACGCGCGCGGTAACCGGCTTGTAGACGCTGCAGTCGCTGTTCGCGCAGACCGTGAAGGTCCGCAGGGTACCGACGGTGGGGGGCGTGACCGTGGCGACGGCGCCGTTCAACGCCGGTGCCCGAAGCGGTCGCCCGCCCCCCCCCAACGCGCGTCGCAGGCGCTCCCGCTGGTGCAACATGCGGTCGAAGCGCATGGCGGCGACTCCGCGTGCGGCCCGCGCCGCGCGAAGCGCGACCGCGGCGGGCGGGGTACCCGCCACGAGCGTGGCGCTGCGCAGGCCGAAGCGCGCGCTATCGCCGGGGACACCGCCGGCCGACTGGGCAACTACGAGGTACTCGACGTCGCTCGCGTTCAACCCGGTGGGGGGGAACGACACGCACCCGGAGTCAGTGCCGGGGTCGATCGTCGTGTCCGCGCCGACAGCGAGCGTGATCGCCGTGGCGACACTCTCGGCGCAGCGCGGCAACACGGGAGCTGAAGCCGTTTCCGCGCAGCCGGCGAGGGCCGCGAGCCACGTGACGAGGAACCACCCGTATCGTTTCAAAAGAAGACTCCCCCAGGTCTATTCTCCTGGGGGAGTACGCGCCGCGACGCCCGGAGGCTGAGTTTCAGCCTCGCCGCAGCGAATAGTCGATCGGCAACGTGACGTGTACGCGCACCGCTTGACCGTGCAACCGAGCAGGTCGAAACACGGCGCGCAGCACCCACATCCGCGCGGGGACGTTGAAGCCCGGATTGGGGCTCGAGATGATTTCCACCGAATTGGGCTCCGCGTGCCCAGTCGTGTCCACGATGGCGCGTAGAAGTACGCGGCCCTCGATGCCCGACTGCTTCAAGAGATCCGGATACGGTGGAGGCGGCGCGGAGAGCAACGCGGGCCGCTCCTCGACGACGGCTTCCGCGTACACCGCGTCTCCACGGGGGACCACGCCGTCGGCCCGCCCACCCTCCACGCCTATCCCTGAGTAATCCTTGGGATCGAAGTGTTGCTGCAGGTCGACCGACGGTATGCTCGTCGGGATTTCACTCGGGACGACCACGGTCTGGAACCCGCGCAGTGGCTCGATGATCTGCACCGCGGGGGGGGGCGCTTCGGGCTGCTTTTGTTCCTGCGTGAGGAGCACGACCGTGGTGTCCATCCTCACGGTCGTATCGACGGACCCGGCGTGCATGGTACCGAACACGACGGCGAGCACCACCCCGCCGTGTACCGCCAGGGTCCCGAACCCCGTTCGAAAGAGCCGCCGGTCGATTTTTCGCTTGGTCTCCAAGAGCCTGAATTCCACAACTCCTCCTCGCATCGGAAGACGCTACCCGACGGCCCACAGCCAAGGACCAGTTGTGACGACGGAATGTTCCGGCGCGGAGTTTCGGGAATCGAGAAGAAGACCTGACTGCATCCTGACAGAACCTCAGGCGTCGCCTCGGCCCCGGCGGTGCAGCTCGCGCACGGTGTCGATCGTGTCGGCCTCTGCGGGGCCCTTGTCGGGCCGGTAACGCAGGACGCGGGCGAACCGCAGGGCGAGCCCGCCCGGATATGTGGGGCTGGTCTGGATGCCGTTGAAGGCGACCTCGACGACCAGCTCCGGGCGCACATGGACGACATGCCCCGCGCGACTCGTCTCCAGCTCGAGAAGCCTGGCGGTCTGCCACTCGAGGAGCGCGTCCGTCATGCCCTTGAACGTCTTGCCGAGCATGACGAAGCCACCGGCATTCGGATCCCGCGCGCCCAGGTGAATGTTCGAGAGCCGACCGTGGCGGCGGCCGTGACCCCACTCGGCCGCGAGCACGACGAGGTCGAGCGTTTGTGCAGGCTTCACTTTGAGCCACCCCGCTCCCCGAGCACCCGCCTCATAGCGCGCGTCCAGCGCTTTGGCCATGAGCCCCTCCTGACCCGCGGCGATCGCACGCTCGAAGAACGCGGCTGCTTCACTCGGGTCCGCCGTCACGAGCCGCGGGACGAGCGTCGAGACGGGCACGGTGGCGGCGAGCGCTTCAAACCGGCGGCGGTACGGCTCGTCGAGCAACGCGACGCCGTCCGCGTAGAGGATGTCGAAGAAGAACGACGAGAGCGGCAGCTCGTCGCGCAGACGATCCACGTCGAGCTTCCGCCCGAACCGGCGCATGGTGACCTGGAACGGCAGCGGCGTCCCGTTGGCCCGGAGCGCGATCGCCTCACCGTCGAGTATGACGTCGCGCGGCTTCAATGCGCGGGCGACCTCGACCACTTCGGGTACCGCCTGCGTCACGTCGTTCAGCTGGCGGGAGAACACCTGCACCCGCTCGAGCGACTTGTGCACCTGTATGCGAGCGCCGTCGAGCTTGTATTCGAACGCCGCCTCTCCGCCTCCCAGCTGGGCGAGCGCGTCCCGCACGTCGTCCGCGGCCTGGGCGAGCATGGGTTGGAGCGGGCGGAAGAGCTGCACGCGGAAGGCCGCGAGACCGGATGCACCCTGGGTGACGGCGGCTCGTGCGACGACGCCCAGGTCTCCCGCCACCATCGTCGCACGACGAATGACCTCGGCATCCTGACCCGCGACTCGGGCCACGGCCTCGGTCACGAGTCCCTCGAGCGCCCCCTGACGGAGCTCGCCGGCCAGCAGGCTGAGAAGGAATTCCTGTTCTTCCGGCGTCGCGCTCGCGAACAGCTCGGCCAGGATCCGCTTCTTGGTGAGGACCGATCCGGGCCCGCTCGTGCCCGCGAGACGCCGCAAGAGCGCGACCACCGTACCGAGCTCGAGGCTCGGCGCCTTGGCCGTTGCGTGACCTCGAGCCGACTGAAGCGCGGCCCACCCAACGCCGAGACGTTCGACCGTGGTGGTCCCGGAAAGAAAGGCAATGGCGGTCTCGATCTCGTCCGACGTAGCGCGCGCGAGCAGGTCGGCGAGGAGGCCGATCTTCGCGAGCCGGCCGCTCGTCTTCGCCACGCGTCGTGAAGTCTGGACCAGGTCGTGGAGGAGCATGGGTGTTTGGAAATTTACCCGCTACCGCTTACCGGTCTTCGCCGGCCGCCTGAAGGTGTCGAACCCCAACCCGAGCGGCGGGCTGGCGGGGCTCCTTACGCCCCACGTCGAGGCCACCGTGCGCGTCGACCTCACGGTGCGCCTACTCTCGACCAATGGGGCCACCCTGTGGCGCTCGAGCGCCTGGGCCACTGAAAAGGTCGGCCAGGTGGCACTCGTCGACGGACAGATCGAGTTCTCGGCCCGGGATCCGAAGGAGGCCTACGGACGGTTGGTGAATCGGCTGATCGAGCTGGTGACCCAGGACTTCTGGTCCACGTGGCGGAAAGGATGAGTTACTGGACCCTAGTGGATCGCGTGCTCCCGGTCCCGTAACACGCGCCGCAGGATCTTGCCCGACGGTGACTTCGGGATCGCGTCGATGAGCTCAACCACGCGGATCTTCTTGTAAGGCGCCACCCGCTCGGCCACGTATGCAATCAAATCGGCCGGCGACGCCTCGCCCCGCAGTACTACGAAGGCTTTCGGCACCTCGCCGCACTCGTCGTCCGCCATCGGCACCACCGCCGCGTCGGCGACGGCGGGATGGCTGCACAGCACTGCTTCGAGCTCGGCGGGTGCGACCTGAAAGCCCTTGTACTTGATCAGCTCCTTCAGCCGATCGACGATCGTGAAATATCCGTCCTGGTCCACGTGACCGATGTCTCCGGTGTGCAGCCAGCCATCCTCATCCAGCATGGCGGCCGTGGCCTCCGGGTTGTTCAAGTACCCCCGCATCACCTGGGGCCCGCGGATCCAAAGCTCCCCGTCTTCACCCGACTCCAGATCCCCGCCGCCCGCCGCGTCGACAATTCGGCACTCGGTATTCGGCAGCAGCTGGCCTACCGTGCCGGGCTTCGGTTTCCCGGGCCCGACAGGGTTGGCGTGCGTGACCGGGCTCGCCTCGGTGAGCCCGTACCCCTGAACGATCTCGCAACCCACCCGGCGAGCGCACGCTGTCTCGAGCGCCGCGTCGAGCGGGGCCGCGCCGGACATCATCATCGTCAGGCTCGACAGATCGTAGCGGTCCACCACTGGATGTTTCGCGAGGGCGAGCACGATGGGAGGCACCACACATGCGCGCGTGATCCGCCAGTGCTGCAGCAGGCCCAGAAACGCCTCGAGTTCAAACCGTGGCATCGTGACGAGGGTCGCCCCGTGCCAGAGTCCGAGGTTCAGCACCACCTGCAGTCCATAGATATGGAAGAACGGCAGCACGGCGACGATGCGGTCTTCACCTGCGACGGGATGTTGCGTAGCGGTCTGGACAAGGTTCGCGACGAGATTGCGGTGCGTCAGCATGACCCCTTTGGGCAGGCCCGTCGTGCCGCTCGAGTACGGAAGCGCGGCGAGATCCGTGGCGGGCTCGAGGCTGACGTCGGGTGCGGGCGCCGCGGTGGCGAGCAGCGCGTCAAACGAGGTCGTACCCGGAGACTCCGGCGCGCCGCCCAGGACGAACACGCGCTCGATCCCGGCCAGCCCGGCCGCCGGGACGGCGCGGTCGAGGAACGCAGGAACCGTCACGAGGAACCGCGCCCCCGCATTGTGGAGCTGGAATTGCAGGTCCTGCACGGTCGAGAGGGAGTTGACGGTGGTAACGACCCCGCCGGCGGCCAGGGCGCCGTGGAAAGCGAGTGCAAACTCGGGGCAGTTCGGCGCGAAAAGGCCGAGCACGTCGCCCTTCTTGAAGCCCTGACGGTCGAGTCCCGCGGCGACGCGCTCGACTCCCGCGGCGAGCTGCGCGTACGTCAGCGTGCGGCCGCTTGGCCCATCGATCAGGGCGGGCTTGTCGCCAAGGGCGTGCGCCCGGGCGAGCACGAAGCGATGCAGCGGGACGTCCGGCACCCGCACGTCGGGATACGGACTGCTCAGGATCACGTCACTTGCGGGTGAGTACTGGTAAATAGGCCTGCCACGGCCCGACCGCGTCCGTGTACTGCTTGGCCATCACGCGAGAGATCTGGGCCAGGTGCCCGAGGTCGTGGACCACCCAACACGCGAGCAGCTGCGACAGGGTGACCGTGCCGAGCTCGGGATGCCGGCCGCGCAACGTCAGCTGCTCGGGTTTCAGGCGCCATCCCCGCAACGTGCGCAGGCTCTCCTGGCGCAGCTCGGCGAACCGGTTCAACAGCTGGTCGAGCGACCAGTCGCGGAAGCGCTCCGCCTGCGCGAACCGATCGAACGGCTTGAAGGTCTGCGACTCGCCTTTGGTGAGAATCATGGAGGCGCGCGGAATCCAGTCGGTTTCTTCACCGTGAATCAGATGACCCACGATCCCTTCGGCGCTCCACGTGTCGGGCCCTTCGGTGCCGGTGGTCCATGGTGGCGACAGCCCGCGTAGCATGCTCTTGAGCGTGCCCGGCGTGCGGGGGAGGATTTCGAGTGCCGCATCCAGGGAGAGCTCCACCTCAGCCCTCCTCGTGCTTGCGCCGCTTGTCGCGGTACAGCGCCCGATCGGCCCGCTCGAGCAAGCCGGTCACGGAGTCCAGCGTGCCCGCCTTGTGGAAGGCGAAGCCGAGGCTGATCGAGAGCTGGTACGGTCGGACGGCGCGGCGGTTGAACTCGCGCACGTGGCGCTTCAGGCGGTCGCCCAGAACGCCCGCGGTCTCGGGTCGTGCGTGACGGACCAGGACCGCGTACTCGTCGCCGCCGAGCCGCGCCACGAGATCGGAATCGCGGAACGTCTGGCGCAGGACCCCAGCCGTATCGCGCAGGGCGCGATCACCTACCGCGTGCCCCGAGGTGTCGTTCACGCGCTTCAGGTCGTCGAGGTCGGCGAACGCCACGAGGAGTGTCTCGTCGCCCCGTCGGGCCAGGCGCAGGTCCCGCGTCGCGAGCGTCAGGAACCCCCGTCGGTTGTACAGGCCGGTCAAGTCGTCCACGAGCGCCATGTCGAGGAGCGCCGTATGGAGCCGGTTCCGCTCGATGGCGTGCCGCACGGCGCGAGAGAGCCCGTCCCCGTCGAGCTCCGCCATGACGAGGAAATCCTGCGCCCCCGCACGGACCGCTTCGAGCCCGTGACGTGCGTCCTTGGCGTCGGAGAGAAAGAGGAACGGGACCGCGGGCGCGAGGGCGCGCAGCTCGGAAAACGTCGTGAATCCGCGGCGGGCGGAGAGAGAGAGGGCGAGGAGCACGACGTCGACGCCTCCCCGCGCAAGCCGGTCGGGCGACGCTTGCGGGGCGACGGCCGTTACGTCGAAGTGCTCGGGTCCCGCGCCGTGGAGGAGCTCCCGCACCTGCCGGACATCGTCGTCCCGGTCACTGACGACCAGCACGACGAACCTGCTCCGAGGGGGGCGCGCGACGTCGGCGTGGCGGCGACCGGCTCGCTCGCGCCGATCGGCTCCGTGGCGCCGCTCGGCCTGCTCGCGACGCTCATCGGGGAGCTGAAGCAGCTCCAGGCGCCGCTCGCCGATGCGGCGCTCGATGCTGGCGCGCCGCGGCGGCAGCAACCGCCGCTCGTCCGCATGGTGCTGCTCGCGCGCCACCATGCCCTGGAAGATGGGGGGCTGGTCCCCCACCGCACAATGTCGAGGTTCAGGGCGCTTTCGGCCGGTTCACCCACACCACGTTCACGATCGCCCAACGCCCGTTCCACTTCACTTCCTGGAGAAAGTCCACCCAGGTGGTCGCATCGATTCTCACCATCGCCGCGTTCCCGAACACGTCGAGGATCGTGACGGAGTCGCGTCGCTCCGCCGGCGGGATCTTACCGACTCCCGTCCGGGTCGTCTGCACCAGCTCGAGTGCCGTGAGGTCGACCAGCCGGCTGTGGCCCTGCTGATCCTCATAGACCAGGCGTTTCGCGAGGTGCGGGTGCAGGGCGCGCTCCATCCGCGCGCCGTCGCCCTCGTACCAGCCGTCGATGTAGTCGTGCGCGGTCGCGCGGATCGCCGTGCTGTCCTGGGAAGACGTCTGCGCCGCGAGCGTCGGGAGTGTGAGGGCCAGACCGAGGGTCGCAACCGCGAGAGGCCGAAGCATGATGTGCCGCCAGGTTGGAGTCGCGTGCAATAGAGATCGACCGGGCCGTGCGCACAACGAAATTGGGAATGGTCGTTCCGATTCGGTGACGAGTGGTGCCAATCGCGTGACGACTGGACCCGCGTAAGCGCGCCCGTTGCCCCACGCCAGTGCCCTCGCCATGATGTGCCGATGCGGCTCATCGCCATCTGGCTCGGCGTCGCGCTGTTCATCAGCGCGCAAAACATCGTCGTTTCGCTCTCGCGCGGCGGCTCGATCAACTGGCAGTGGGACGTGATGCACGAGTTCGTGTACTGGCTCACCTGGGCCGCGTTCACGCCTCTCGTGCTGCGCTGCGCGGAGCGCTGGCGGCCCGATCCGGCGCGCGGAGGTCTTGCGCGGGTAGTGCCGTCGCTCACCGGCGTGGGCCTTCTGATCGCGCCGCTCCAGATCACGACCGCGTATTCGACACACGATCTCCTGCTGGTGTCGAGCGGCCACCTGCCGCTCGCGGAGGCCACTGCATGGTTCGCGCAACGCAAGTCGGGCCTCGTGTGGGGCACGTTCACGGGCGTCGTCTACTACTGGGCGATCGTGCTCGCCTGGTGGGCGGTGTTGTTCCAGCGGATGTACCGGGCACAGCGCGTGGCAGCCGCGGAGCTCGAAGCCTCCCTCACGGCCGCTCGACTGGACGCCCTCCGCGCCCAGCTCCAACCACACTTTCTCTTCAACACCTTGAACGCGATCTCCGTCCTAGCTGGTGAGGACGCCACGAAGGCGAAGCGGATGGTGGTCCGGCTCGCCGATCTGCTGCGACTCACCCTCGCTGAGGGCGCCAGGCAGGAAGTACGCCTTGCCGAGGAGCTCGATCTCCTCGAGCGGTATCTCGATATCCAGCGGGCGCGGTTCGAGGACCGGCTGCGCGTGCACTTCGACATCGAGCCCGGCACCCGCAACGTCTTGGTGCCGGTTCTCTTGCTCCAGCCGCTGGTGGAAAACGCGATTCGTCACGGAGTGGATCCCAGCATCGCCGGAGGCACGATCGCCGTGGTCGCGCGGCGCGAGCACGACCAGCTGCAGCTCGAGGTGCGCGACAACGGACGCGGGCTTTCAACCCCCGGGGCGGAGCCTCGAGACGGCGTCGGACTCGCGAACACGCGCGCACGGCTCGCGCACCTGTACGGAGACCGCCAGGCGCTGAGCCTCTCGACGCCCGCTGAGGGGGGCACGGCGGTGGTGATCTCGTTGCCGTTCCGGACCGCTACGTGATCCGGGTGCTGATCGTGGACGACGAGCCGCTTGCCCGCCGCGGCCTGCGCCGCGCGCTCGAGAGCCTGCCCGGCGTCGCGATCGCCGGAGAATGTGGGAACGGGATCGACGCCGTGCGGGCGATCGTGGAAGAGGCGCCGGACATCGTACTCCTCGACGTGCAGATGCCGGGCCTGTCGGGGTTCGAGGTGATCGAGCGGGTGGGCGTGGACGCCATGCCCGCCGTGATCTTCGTGACGGCCCACGATCAGCACGCACTTCGGGCCTTCGACGTCCACGCCGTGGACTACGTCCTCAAACCGATCGATCCGGACCGGTTTCGAGATGCATTCGACCGGGCGGCACGCCTCGTGACCCGCGAACGGCCCCGCGCCGCCGCCGACCGGTTGGAGCGGCTGCTGCGACGCGTGGACCTCACCGGCCGGCGCGGTGACGCACCACCTCCGCTCGATCGGCTCGTGGTGAAGGAAAACGGCCGCATGATGTTCGTCGACGTAGAGGTGATCGATTGGATCGAGGCCGCGGGCAATTACGTCCGCTTGCACGCCGGCTCGCGCGAATTCCTGTTGCGCTCGACCATGGACCGCCTCGCGGACAGGCTCGCGAGCCGGTTCGTGCGCGTGCGGCGGTCCGCGCTCGTCGCGGTGCGGGCGATCATCAGCGTGGAACCGTACGCCAAGGGGAGCTATACGATCGCGCTGCGCAGCGGGGCCGCGGTGATCTCGAGCCGCTACTACAGCGCGCGCCTTCGGTCGCTGCTCCGACCCGACCGCTGAGCCTATTCGAGAACCGACTCCACCTCGCGAATCGCCTCGAGCCGGGCATCCACGTGCTCGCCGATATCCCGGGCGCGCTCGAGTGCCAAGGTCACATCCCCGACCGACCCGTCGCCCGCCTGCAGCCGGAAGAGGGCCAGCCGTAACCGCTCGAGGGCCGCCACCGCTTCGGTCAGCCGCTCCCCCGTTTCGCCCTTGGCCCTGAGCGCCTTCGCTCCCGCCTCGAGCCGCTGCACGACGCTCGGCACGTCCGAGGTCTGACGGCGGTCGGCGTCGGGCAGCGCGTTGTAGGCCGCGAGCGCCGAGCGCTCGAGCACGAGCTCGGTCCGCTCCACCGAGGCGGTCGCGGGCCGACCGGACACCTTGAGGCGGAAACCCGCGACCTTGAAGAACGTGCGGCCCACCGGCCCAGCCCAGAGCTTGTACCACAGTGTGTCGAGTCGCCGGAGCCACCGGCGCTGCTTGATCACCTCGGCTTCCTCCGCCTGCACCTGCGCCTCGGCGAGCAGGGCAGCCCGGATATCGCTGAAGCCGTAGCCGTCCTTCAGGAGACGACGCGCCACGAGCATCAGCTGGCACAACAGAACGATGCCGATGGCGCCGGGGCCGCCCATGGAGACCGTGACGCCCGTTTGGGCAATGGTCACGGACTGGCCGGCGATCATCATGGCGAAGAGCACCATCGTCGACACCTGGGCGTTACGCGTGAACGCCCGCACGAGCGGCGGGGCGCGGAAGTCCCGGCCTCGCACTTCTCCCACCACGCGCGCCACGTCGTCGCCGGTCTGGAACCGCTTGGCGGGGAGCTTCTCGAGGCAGCGATCGATCACGGCCGCGAGCTTGGCGGGAACCTCGGGCCGCACCGCCTGCACCAGCGGCGCGGGCTCGGCGACCTGCTTGGCGAGGATCGCGGGGAGCGTCTTTCCTTCGAACGGCGCATGCCCGGTGAGGACGTAGAAGAACGTTGCGCCGAGCGAATACAGATCGCTCCGCGCGTCCACCAGCTCTCCGCAGGCCTGCTCGGGACTCATGTAGCGTGCGGTGCCGATGACCACCCCGCCGGCTTGCGCTCCCTCGTCTTGTTTTTCGAGCGCGATCCCAAAGTCGGTGACGAGGGCGCGCTCGGTCGCGCGTTCGATCATGATGTTGTCGGGCTTCACGTCACGGTGAATGAGGCCGCGTTGGTGCGCGTAGGCGAGCGCCCAGGCCACTTCCTGCAGGAGCTTCATCGCCAGGCGCGGGGAGAGCGGGCCGGCACGCTCGACCCGCTCCCGTAGCGTTTCCCCATCCACGTATCCCATCACGAAGAACACGAGATCGCCGTGCGCTTCGACCAGGTGGATCGGCACGATGTTGGGATGGGAAAGGCCCGCGGCTGTCCGGGCCTCCTGCAGAAAGCGGTCGCGCGCTTCGGGAATGGCGGCGAGATGCGGGGGCAGCAGCTTGATGGCCACCGGCCGGTCGAGCGCCACGTCGCGGGCGAGCAGCACGATCCCCATGCCGCCACGACCGAGCTCGCGCTCGATCGAATAGCGGCCCGCGAGGATGTCCTGGAGGGCCAGGAATTCGTGGCTGATCGGAGCCGTCATGTCCCGGTCGTCCTACGAGGGAGGTGCCCCCGGAGTTTAGCTCCCGAGCCGCATCAGGGCGCCCTCGTGCTCCAGGAGCCAGCGCTTGCGGTCGATTCCGCCGCCGAAGCCGGTCAGCTCCCCGCGCGCGCCCACCACGCGATGACAGGGGACGATGATGGGAATCGGGTTCTTGCCGTTCGCCGCGCCCACGGCCCGCGTTGCACGCGGATCGCCGAGGCGGTGCGCCAGCGCGCCGTAGCTCGTCGTGGTGCCGTAGGGAATCGCCCGTAATAACTCCCAGACGCGCTGCTCGAACGTCGTACCTGAAGCAGCCAACGGTACGTCGAACGCGGTCCGCGTGCCGGCGAAATACTCCTGCAGTTGTTGACATGCGCACGCGAGAATCGCGCCCGCGGCACCCCGACCGCCGTCTTCCACCCAATCCTCGCGTTCGACGCGGGGTGGCCCGTGCCGCGAGGTCGGAAAATAGATCCCGGTCAGCCCCACGTCCGAGGCCGTGAGGACGAGCTCGCCAACGGGACAAGCGAATCGGCGGAAAGTCGTCACAGCACGTTCACGGTTGCGGGCTTGCACGCGCATCGCGAGGTATGGGGACAATAGTTGGCCATCCACGAGGGCTCGCAGGGGGGCAGCTTGTCGGGTGCGGCACCGGTCTCGAGCAACGTCAGGCGGCGGTCCGCCTCGGCCTTGATCGCGTCCAGATCGCGGAAATACACATCGTACACCATGAATTTGTCGTCCTTCACGGCCTCATAGTAGATCACCACCCGCCCCGTGTGCTGCCCGCTCAACGCGCACTCGAACGCGATGCGATCGAAGTAGTACGGGAACTCTTCCACGAGCCGTGTCCGTTCGACCATCTTCGGTCTGCGGGTGGATCGAAAGATCGTGGGAACGCCGCGAAACGTGCCGACCCGGCCCTTGAGACTCCGGAGGGAGACGGGAATCCGGGCGAAGGCGCCGGGTACGCCGTACCATAGCGCATCCTTGAGCGCGTCGCCGAACCCGAGGCGCTCCATGCCGGCGAGCGCCGAATCCAGGTCTCCTCCCTGATCCTCCTCCTCGGGCTTCGTCTCGCCCACCGCCTGGCGCTCGATCGCGGCGCGACGAGGGAACACGAGGTCATTGAGGCGGAACTGGGGGCCCGGCTTGGGAGCGTCCGTCAGGAGCGCCGTCATGGCCGAGACGAGCTCCGCGTTCTCGGCGATCCGGATCGCCGTGGCTGGAACGACGCGAGTGAGGGGCGAGGCCGTGGCACAGCCACACACGGCCTTGAAGTCGCAGTTCATGTCGAACCACTCGCAGCGCGGCAACCCGCTCGGATCGTTCTGCGTGAGCGCCTCGCGGAACAGGTCACGCCGTCGCACCATCTCCCGCTCGATCGATCGCAGGTCCCGGAACCGGATGTCGAACGCCCGGAGCGCGCCGGGGCGGCCGTACAAGGCGCGCTTGTAGACGAACAATCGGCCCGCGTCGCGACCGGTCATCGTGCAATACATGCCGAGCTGGTCGACGTAGCTCGCGCGCGCCGCGGCGAGGCCTGTGGGGAGCGAGGCGGTGGTCTTGAGCTCGACGGGGACGTCTTCGTAGATGTCGATCTTCCCCACCACGCCCTGGAACTCGATGAACTGCTCCACGAACTCTTCCGTCGAAACCGCGCGACCGAACACTTCGTGAAAACCCGTCCCCGCCAGCATCGCTTGTTTGCGCTCGGGATCGGGCTGGATGTCGGGCCGGGTGCGTTGGTGGAAGGCCTGGCGCGGGTTGACGAGGTCGGTGACCGAGATGCGGCGGCGCCGGCCCTGACGTTTCAGGGCCTCGGTGAGCTCGTCCTTGACGGTGCGGTTGGCGTCGATGCCTGAAACGACGCGCTCGGCGAGGGCCATGCAGGGAATGTATCATATGGCCATGGTGGCGCCGGTCTACTACACGGCGGAGATGGTGCGGCAGCTCCCCGAAGACGGCAACCGGTACGAGACGGTGCGCGGAGAGCTGCTCGTCACCCCCGCGCCCAGGATGTGGCACCAGGTGATCCTCGAGCGGCTGCGCGACGCGCTCAAAGTGTACCTGGCACGGCATCCGGATTGGTACATCCTCTCAGCCCCTGCCGATATCTCCCCAGGGCCCGATGTGCTCGTGCAGCCGGATCTGTTCGTGGTTCCGCTCCAGGAAGCGCGCACGCTCGACTGGGCCCGGCTCACTCATCTCGAGCTGGTCGTCGAAGTCTTGAGCGATGCGACGGCCCGAGCGGACCGGTTCGCAAAGCGCTGCCTGTACCAGGACATGGGCGTCCCGACCTATTGGATCGTCGACGCCGACGAGCACGTCGTGGAAATCTGGACGCCGGAGCAGGCGTTGCCGTCCGTTGAACACGAGCAGCTCGCGTGGCTTCCCTCCGGCGCCACGGGCCCGCTGGTCCTCTCTTTGGCGGAGCTGTTCCGCCCTCTCTAGGCGCTCGCCTCGAGGGACACTATGCGCGCTAGAATCAGCCTGCTGGCGGCCGTGCTCGCCCTCGCATGGGTGAGCCGTTCTGCATCGGCGCAGACCGCGACCGTCGTTCACAACGTGAACCTCCGCTCCGATCCGTCGAGCGAGTACCCGCCGATCCGCCTGCTCACGCCTTCCGAGCCGCCGCTGACGCTGCTCGACGCGACACCGGAGAGCGGCTACTACCGCGTCGTGACCAGCGGGGGAGACACGGGCTACGTGTGGAGCCCCTCCGTCCGCATCAACGCATCCCCCACCGTCGCGGACACGGTGATCCAGCCCGGCCCCGGCGTGCCGGGGTCCACGAGCATGGCGGGATGCGGCGACTCGCTGTGGCAGCACGTCTATCACCCCTCGCGACTGCTCGTGCTGCAGGATTGCGTGACGGTGACGGGCACGATCGTTGATGCTACGGCGAACCTGCCGCACCATCAGGCCGACGGCGCCCGGCACGAGCCGGACGGTGACACGCACGGCTGGCTCAAGGTGGATCCCCAGTTCGCGAATCTGATCAACGCGGGCAATACGTCGAACGAGGACGGGAATCTCGTATTCGAGATCGTGTGCCATTACACGGTGTCGCAGGCGGACGCGAAGCCAAGCTGCCTGGGCTTCAGCGACCACACGGTGATTCCGCCGATCGGGTCGCACGTCGCGATCACGGGAACGCTCGTGAAGGAGAAGAATCACGCGCACTGGAACGAGATCCACCCCGTGTCACGGATCGTACAACAGTAGGACAACCCGCCTCAACCGGAGCGGCCGACATGGAAGACAGCAAGAAGCTCGGCGTCGTGGTGGTCACCGGAAGCGCGCAGGGGTTTGCGCAGCGGATCTTCGTGGGCCGCCATCGCCTCAGCGCAGATGAGCCCGTCTCATCGGGCGGCACGGACACCGGTCCCACCCCCTACGACCTCCTGCTCGCGGGACTCGGTGCGTGAACGTCCATGACCATCGCGCTGTATGCGCGAAGGAAAGCCTGGCCGCTCCGTGAGGTGACGGCGCGCCTCTGGCATTCGCGGATTCACGCGGAGGATTGCTCGGAGTGCGAGACGAAGCAGGGGATGCTCGACCACATCGAGGTCGAGGTCGCATTGAACGGCGAGCTGACCGACGAGCAGCGGCGCCGACTGCTCGAGATCGGGGACATGTGTCCGGTGCACCGAACGCTGACGTCCGAGATCCACATCCACTCGGTGCTGGCGTGACCTCAGTGAAGTGCCCGGTACGCCCCTGGCGGCACACCTAACCGGGCGGTGAACGCCCGCGTGAAGTGGCTCTGGTCGTGGTACCCGAGCTCGAGGCCGAGCCGAGCAAGGGGTATCTGTGTGTCGACCAGTAGCCGGCAGGCGTGCGCGATGCGCCGCGTCTGAACGTACTCGCCGGGGCTGCACCCGCGATGCACGCGGAACGCCCGTACGAGGTGCATCGGGTGGACGTCCGCCTCACGCGCGAGCACCGCGAGGCTCGGCGGCCGCCTGAGCTCGCACTCGAGCCGCTCGCGAACCCGACCGAGCCATCGTGGAACCCTGGAGGCCTTGGGCGGTGAGGCCGGCCGCCGCTCGAACGCGCTCAGAAGGAACGCCTCCACGTCGAGCGACGTCGCCGCCCCCGCGCGCAGCACCCGATACAGGAGGAACCCTCCCCAGGCGGCCGGCCCGCCGAACCCACTCCAGGGACGCATTGTGTCGGACCCGGTTTCCCCCAACCATTCGAGCGCAGGACCATCGATCTCGAACAGGAGGCACCGAGCGCCGGCCGGCCCGAACACGTTCGCGTGGGGAGTAAATGGCGGCACGTAACAGGTGTATCCGGCCGCGGCCGGGAGATCATGGGACGCAATCGTATCTACGACGGAGCCGGCGAGGGTGATGCAGGCATAGCCGGTCGCGTGCCAGTGTTCGTGGACCGTCACGCTGGCGGCGAACCGTGACTCGCTCACGCTCACTCCGTGAGCGGCCGCATATGGCACGGTGACCGCGCGTGCCGAGAGAGGGATCTGTGCCACGGTCCCGCAAGCATACCCTCTCGGCCCGCGGCCCTACAAGCCTATCCTGCGGGGAACATCGGCGGGGTCGCGCGACTCGTGGGCTTGGCATCGCCCGCTTCGCTCGAGCACGGTGACGCCCCTCCGTTGCTCGGCAAACCTTCGGTCGTGAGCCAGGCGCGGAAGAACTCGGTCAGCGGGTGCCCGCAGGCGTGCTCCATGGCGCGCTCGAAATCGTCGGCCGTCACCAGGCCGTAGCGGTGCTCGGAGACGTACCCCTTGAGTGCCGCGAAAAAACGCTCGTCGCCCAGCGAGTGGCGCAGCGCATCCAGCATCAACGCGCCCTTGAAGAACGTCGTCGCGCCGAACATGTGGTCGAGGTCGGTCGAGTCGGCCACCCTGATGGTGCCGGTGAACGGCCGGGCGCGGGCCGCCTTGATGTCCTCGTCATAGGCGGCCCGCCCCTCGGCATGCTCCTTCCAGAGCATGGCGGCGTACGTCGCCAGCCCCTCGTTGAGCCATGCGTCCGACCAGGTCCTCACCGAGAGTGAGTTCCCGAACCACTGATGCGCGAGCTCGTGCGCCAGGATCCACTCATTGTGGCGGTCGCCGGTGAGGAAGCGCGGACCCAGGCTGGGAATCGTCTGATGCTCGCGGAAGCTCTGCGTCGTGAACTCGGCCACGCCGTACTTCTCGTCCGCGAACGGGTACGGTCCCAGCACGCCGCTGAAGAAGCCGAGCATCGGCGGCAGGCGGGCGAAATCGACGCGAGCCTTCGCCGTATCGTCGGCAAACAGATAGAAGCGAAGCGGGATACGCGCGCCGGCAACCTGGACGGAGTCGTCGAGCTCGATGTATGCGCCGACAGCGATCGAGACCACGTCCGGATAGATCGGGTGGCGAGTCGCCCAGTGGTACATGACCCACCCGTCGGGAGAGGTGGAACGCGAGATGAGACGGCCGTTCGAGATGGCCGTGAGGTGCCCGGGCACCGTGATGGTCACATCCGCCGAGTCTGCCTTGGCGAGGGTGGACCCCGGCGTGGGCCACCACGCGCGCGCCGCGTACGGAAGTCCATAGGTGGACGCGGCCGGCGCGCCGGCGTGTGGCTCCATAGAGAGTGCGGGTGGACTGGCCGTACCGTGATAGAACACCTGCACGACCTCTGAGCGCCCCTCCGCCCCCCCCGCTCCCGCATTCGGCGGAGTGAAGGTCACCGTGTCGCCCCGCCGGAAGACCGTCGCCGCTACGCGATCGGAGAGGATCGAGTCGATCACGAGCGTCGGCGCCGCGAAAAGTCGTTCCGCGCGAACCGCCGTCGACGAGCGGGTCGCGATCCACACGTCACCGCGAATCGTTCCTCGGGCCGGGTCGAGTCGAATCGTCAGCCGATAGTAGATGCCATAGGAGGGCACCGCCGGGGACCCACCTTGCCCCATCGCGGCACATCCGACTGCGAGGGATACGATCAGCACCCGGCCTGCGGCACGCACTTGACCCCCCAGGTCGTCTGGAATCAACCGATGAAAATGAGACGCGAATGGGGTGGCTAGTCTTGTACGATCCAAGCGTCCGATTACGATCCCTGCCGGCCGAACGGGATCGCGCGGCGACTCGAATCGCTGAGCGCGGTGCGGACCTTGGTCTCGTCCATCCACTCGGGATGCGGGGCCCGTGGCGGCGCCGGGTTGGCGCCGGCCAATTCGGGGACATGCTTCCGAAGCCCCGCCTCCGCGAGCCAGTACCCATGGTTCTCGAGCACCGCGGCCTCCGCGTCCGAGAAGGCGTCGAGGTCGGTGCGAATTCGGGAGATCACGTCGGTGGCGAGTGCCTTGGAGTAGCCCGGATAGCTCGCGTCGTAGCTCGAGGGAGCGCTCGCTACACCCCAGTATGCGCCGCGAAATTGATTGCTCTGGAAGCTGTCGATCAGCCAGCGGACCCGCACGGCGTGTCCCTGGTTCTGGGCGATCGCGGCGTAACGCTCGACCCGCCAGATGAGGCCGCGGTCCTCGCTCACGTCGAACGGCGCCCCGCCGTCCGACACGAGCACGACCTGTCGAGACTTCCAGACCGGCTCGAGCCCGAGATTGTCGTAATCCCCGCCGTCGGTGAGCCGCATGCCTCGAACCAGGCGATCGCGCACCCGCCCCGCCGCGTATTTACCGCCGACAAAACGCGCCGGATCGAGGCGGAGCTTGCGCGGGTTGAAGATCGGCGGGAAGCACGACGACGCGGCGACCGCGAGTGCGAGCGGCCACTCGGCGGGCGGTTGAGCGTACCCCGCTTGGAAGTCACCGATACGGCCGCGCTCGAACGTCCAGTTCACGCCGAA